>Ga0247731_1000013_pt1 | contig 152057 bp, 136 predicted proteins | sample UWRJL088202R2_FD_180938 | JGI IMG/M metagenome (GOLD analysis project Ga0247731, IMG submission 180938) | Plant litter microbial communities from Arlington Agricultural Research Station in Wisconsin, United States - UWRJ-L088-202R-2 | ecosystem: Environmental > Terrestrial > Plant litter >...
TGTTAATTGCAAAGTTCACTATTAAACAAATGTTAAAGAACAGTATAATTACCTGATTTTTTGTTAACTAATTAATTATGTAGTTTTTTCTTGGGATAAGAAAGTGATTTAAAGAAAATGATAATGGTTTTGTTTAAAGAATTTGATTAATAAACAAACTTAAAAAGTATAATAGCATTGTTATTCTTCAACTTTAAATCTGAATTATGTAATAACTCAAACTTACAGCAGAACTACATTTGTGGCCACTTAGATTATACAATGAAAAAAGACGGACCAATAGTGATAATTGAAGATGATGCTGATGACCAAGAATTTTTTAGAGAGGCATTTTCTAATCTAGTGCCTAATGAAATCAAAATTTTAGGAGACAGCACAGATGCGATCGATTATCTTTTACAGGAAGATTGCCATCCTTTTTTAATTATTTCAGATATCAGCATGCCCAAGATGAACGGCTTCGAACTTCGAGACGCCATGTTGCAAGAACCTCAAATCATGGAGAAGAAAATTCCGTTTCTTTATTTTACAAGTGCCTGGAACGAATTTACGGCAGAAGAAGCTTTCAAAAGATCAATAAACGGATTTTTCCACAAGCCAAATTCCCTTGAAAAACTTGCGGAAGTTTTAAATGATTTGATTGATTATTGGAAGAGCAGATAATTATAAAATCATTAAAAAATGTAGTTAAAAAGTCAAGCATTCACGAAACAGTCCAAAAACTCACTTCTCACTACTCACTTCTCACTACAATTTATTACATTCGCAAATTGATTTTAGAAAACGACAATAATGAGCACAAAATTTACTGAATATAAAGGACTTGACCTGCCAACGGTAGCGTCTGAAGTACTTGATTTCTGGAAAAAAGAGAATATCTTCGAGAAAAGCGTAACCACACGCGAAGGAAACCAACCTTACGTATTTTTTGAAGGACCGCCTTCAGCAAACGGATTGCCTGGAATTCACCACGTAATGGCTCGTGCGATTAAAGATATTTTTTGTCGTTATAAAACCCAAAAAGGCTTTCAAGTAAAAAGAAAAGCAGGCTGGGACACTCACGGTTTGCCAGTAGAATTGGGAACCGAGAAAGAACTTGGAATCACAAAAGAAGATATCGGAAAAACCATTTCCATCGAAGAATATAACGAAGCCTGTAAAAGAACGGTAATGCGTTACACCGACGTGTGGAATGATTTAACCGAAAAAATGGGTTATTGGGTGGATATGGAAGATCCGTATGTGACTTATAAACCAAAATATATGGAGTCGGTTTGGTGGCTTTTAAAACAAATCTATGATAAAGGTTTGTTATATAAAGGTTACACGATTCAGCCCTATTCTCCAAAAGCAGGAACCGGATTATCTTCTCACGAAGTAAACCAGCCAGGAGCTTATCGCGACGTGACGGATACTACGATTGTAGCACAATTCAAGACTTTGCCAGAAACTTTGCCTTCGTTTTTACAAGGTTTTGGCGACGTACATTTCTTAGCTTGGACGACAACTCCTTGGACTTTGCCATCAAATACCGCTTTGACGGTTGGTCCAAAAATCGATTATGTTTTAGTAAAGACATTCAATCAATATACTTTCGAACCGATAAATGTGGTTTTGGCTAAGAATTTAGTTGGAAAACAATTCGGAAAAGGATTTTTTGCAAGCGAAGAAGAGGCTGATTTTGACAACGTGAAAAACGGAGACAAACAGCTTCCATATAGAATTTTATCGGAAGTAAAAGGTGCGGATTTAGTCGGAATCAAATACGAGCAATTATTGCCTTATACTTTGCCTTACCAAAATCCAGAAAATGCTTTCAGAGTAATTTCAGGAGATTTTGTTACGACAGAAGACGGAACAGGAATCGTGCATACGGCTCCAACTTTTGGTGCTGATGATGCGAAAGTAGCCAAAGAAGCTACGCCAGAAGTGCCTCCAATGTTGGTTTTAGACGAAAACGGAACTGCAGTTCCATTGGTAGATTTGCAAGGAAAATTTACGTCACACATGGGCGATTTCGCTGGTAAATATGTGAAGAATGAATATTATGACGCCGGAACAGCTCCGGAGAAATCAGTAGATGTTGAAATCGCAATCCGTTTAAAAGAAGAAAACAAGGCTTTCAAAGTTGAAAAATACGTCCACAGTTATCCGCATAGCTGGAGAACGGATGAACCACTTTTGTATTATCCACTAGATTCTTGGTTCATAAAAGTGACGGACGTTAAAGACAGAATGTTCGATTTAAATGACACAATTAACTGGAAACCAAAATCTACAGGCGAAGGCCGTTTCGGAAACTGGTTGAAAAACGCCAACGACTGGAACCTTTCGCGTTCAAGATATTGGGGAATCCCGTTGCCAATCTGGAGAACGGAAGACAAAAAAGAAGAAGTGTTGATTGGTTCTGTGGAAGAATTATACAACGCGATTGAAAAATCAATCGAAGCAGGTTTCCAAAAAGAAAATCCGTTCAAAGGTTTTGAAATTGGAAACATGTCGGAAACCAATTATGATTTGGTAGATCTGCATAAAAATGTAGTCGATGAAATCACTTTGGTTTCTGCTTCCGGAAAACCAATGAAACGCGAAAGCGACCTGATTGACGTTTGGTTTGATTCTGGAGCAATGCCTTATGCACAATGGCATTATCCTTTTGAAAACAAAGATAAGATTGACGAAAACAAAGATTTTCCAGCTGATTTTATTGCAGAAGGTGTAGATCAAACTCGTGGTTGGTTTTATACTCTTCACGCCATCGGAACTTTGGTCTTTGATAAGGTTGCTTATAAAAACGTAGTTTCAAACGGTTTGGTTTTAGACAAGAACGGACAAAAAATGTCGAAACGTTTAGGAAATGCAACCGATCCATTCGAAACAATCGCAAATCACGGTCCGGATGCAACGCGCTGGTATATGATTTCGAACGCAAATCCTTGGGACAACTTAAAATTTGATATCGAAGGAATTGCTGAGGTAAAAAGAAAATTCTTCGGAACCTTATACAATACGTATTCGTTCTTTAGTTTATATGCAAATATAGACGGATTCACTTACGCGGAAGCGGAAATTCCGTTAGAAGAAAGACCAGAAATCGACCGCTGGATTTTATCCGAATTAAATACTTTGATAAAAGACGTGGATGCTTTTTACGCTGATTATGAGCCAACAAGAGCCACTCGTGCCATTTCTGACTTCGTTCAAGAGAATTTAAGCAACTGGTATGTGCGTTTGTGCAGAAGACGTTTCTGGAAAGGCGATTATGCGCAAGACAAAATTGCGGCGTACCAAACATTATACACATGTCTTTTGACGGTTGCAAAATTAAGCGCTCCGGTGGCTCCGTTCTTTATGGACAAGCTTTACAGAGATTTAACACAGGCGACACACACAGAAGATTTCGACAGTGTACATTTGGCCGAGTTTCCAAAATATGCTGATAACTTTGTTGATAAATCGTTAGAAAGCAGAATGCAGAAAGCGCAGACCATTTCGTCACTGGTTTTATCCCTGCGTAAGAAGGAAATGATCAAAGTGCGCCAACCGTTGCAAAAGGTAATGATTCCAGTACTTGACTCAAAACAAAAGGCTGAAATTGAGGCAGTTTCTGACTTGATAAAAGCAGAGGTAAACGTGAAGGAGATCGAGCTTTTAGACGATGCCTCGGGGATTTTGGTAAAACAGATTAAGCCTAATTTTAAGGCACTAGGACCGCGCTTTGGAAAAGATATGGGTTTGATTTCCAAAGAGATACAAAATTTCTCTCAAGAACAAATAAATGAATTAGACAAGGCAGGCGCGTTAGATATTGTTATTTCAGGGAAAAGTATTAATTTAACTTCTGAAGACGTGGAGATTTCATCTCAAGATATCGAAGGTTGGTTGGTAGCAAATGCAAACGGAATCACGGTTGCTTTAGACATCACAATCTCTGATGAATTGAGAAAAGAGGGAATCGCAAGAGAATTAGTTAACCGTATTCAAAATATCCGTAAAGATTCAGGTTTTGAAGTTACAGATAAGATTAAAGTCCAAGTCCAAAGAAATGGAATTCTAGAAGAAGCTTTAAAGGCAAATTCAGATTACATTAAGGCTGAAACGCTGACAGAAGAACTGACTATTGAGGATAAAGTTGAAAACGGTATAGAAGTTGAGTTTGATGAGATAAAAACCAGTATATTAATTTCAAAATAAAACACAAAATATGGTAGATGAAGTTGCACGATACTCAGATGCTGATTTGGCAGAGTTCAAAGAAATTATTTTAAACAAAATACAAAAAGCGCAATCTGATTTAGATTTAATCAAAAGTGCCTATATGAATGACTTAAACAATGGTACAGATGATACATCGCCAACGTTTAAGGCTTTCGAAGAAGGAAGTGAAACAATGTCTAAAGAAGCGAACTCACAATTGGCAATTCGCCAAGAGAAGTTCATCCGTGACTTGAAAAATGCACTTTTCCGTGTAGAAAACAAGACTTACGGAATTTGCAAAGTTACCGGCAAATTGATCGGAAAGGAAAGATTGAAAATTGTTCCCCACGCGACAATGAGCATTGAAGCAAAAAACTTGCAACGCTAAGCTTAGACTAAAAAAAAATAGAAACGCTCCAATATTTGGAGCGTTTTTTATACCAATAATAATTAAATGACGAGAAAATTGCTTTTCTTCTAAAATCAAGGTTAAATAAAATCATAATAATAAATTAACGCTTGCAACAGAGCGTTTTTTATGAATAATAATTCCTATTTTTGCCCTCAAAATCCCTGAAATGTCCTTAAAGAAAGCATATTTATTAGTTATCCTTATATTAGTTGTTGACCAGATTTCGAAAATCTATATCAAAACCAATTTCATTTATGGTGAAGCTGGACAAATTGACGTCGCCAGCTGGTTCAAAATTTTATTGATTGAAAATGAAGGAATGGCCTGGGGAACTGAAATCCCTGGCACTTATGGAAAACTGATTTTAACACTTTTTAGACTAGTTGCCGTTACCGGAATTGGTTGGTGGCTTTGGGATTCTGTTCAGAAAAAATATTCTAATTATCTGATTGTCGCTATTTCTTTGATTTTAGCAGGTGCTTTTGGAAATATCATCGATTCTGTTTTCTATGGAGTTATTTTTGACCACAGCAATGGTCAAACAGCAACATTGTTTTCTGATCAGCCTTACGGAACTTGGTTTCACGGGAAAGTTGTCGATATGCTTTATTTTCCGATTTGGGAAGGTGATTTGCCTTCTTGGTTGGGCGGAAAACATTTTACATTTTTTAATGCAATCTTTAATATTGCCGATATGGCAATTTCAACAGGTGTAGGGATTTTAATCGTTTTCAATAAAAGAGCTTTTGGACCAAATCATAATGCTGAAAACAAAGTATTCAGGAATAATTTACAGGATTAGTTTTTAACTAAACTGATATACTTTTTCTGGAGTTATGCAAAAATCTAGTCTTACATCGCTTTCAGAAACATCAATGATTTCTTCTTCGGCTTCAAAGAAAGAAACGCCAATTCTGAGAACGTCTTCTCTGCATTCTGCTAAAAAATTATCATAAAAACCTTTGCCATAACCCACGCGATGCCCTTTTTTGTCAAAAGCTAAAAGCGGTACAAAAACCACATCAATTTTAGTTGAAGGAACTTCAATTCCATCTAAAGGTTCTGGAATGTTGTATTCGTTTTTTTTAAATTTTGTATTGTCGGTCAAAAGAAAATGAGTCATTTTTCGAGTTTCAAAATTAGATTTAGAAACCACAATTTCTTTGTCTTTTCCAGCTAAAACTTGCAATAAAAACTCAGTATCAACTTCTTTGTGTTCGGTTATAGGAAGAAAAATATGATAATATAATTTATTCCAAATATCAGATTTTACTGCTTGATTTGAGATGGCAAGGCTTTTGTCTTCAATTTCTTCTGAAGAAAGCCCATCTCTTAAAGCCTTATATTTTAATCGTAATTCTTTTTTGTTCATTTGAATTTATTTTTCGCTAATCTTCTTGCTTTCGTTTAGAATATCTATGAAACTAAACTTCCCCATATTCCAAACCATTAGAAATGTGAAAAATAGCATCACCCTGATAAACAATCGGAGCATCATTTACATTAATCACAAAACCTGCATTTGGCGCTTTAACTTTAATTTCTACTTTTCCGTAAGGATCAGAAATAGTAGCCAAAACTTCTCCTTTTTGAACATAATTTCCAATGGTTGTAAATCCATGGAACATTCCCGAATTTTTTGCGCGAACCCAATTCGATTTCTCAATGTAAATAGTCTTTTTCTCTGGATGAAAAACTAATTTCTTCGGATTTAGCATTCCGAAATGGTTTAAAAAACGCTTTGTTCCTTCAACGCCTTCTCTTGTTATAGAATCATTTATGTCTAAAGATTTTCCACCTTCAAAAAGCAACATTTTCACGCCTAATTTGTCACAAGAATTCCGAAAAGAACCCGGAATGTTTTTAGAATACAAAGCAAAAGGCGAATGGAAAACATCAGCCAATGCTTTCAATTCAGGATTGTTTTGAACCAAGCGAATTTGCGGTGCGTTAAATCGGCAAGCACCTCCGGCATGAAAATCAATGCAATAATCCACATTCGGAATAATTTCTTTGAATAAATAATAAGCAAATCGGCTAGCCAAAGAACCATTTTTACTTCCCGGAAAGACACGATTCATGTCTCTTCCGTCAGGAAATTCTCTTTTCTGATTTAAAAATCCGAAGACATTTATGGTAGGAATACATATTATAGTTCCAATTTTTGGCTTGTTGATTTTTTGTACGATTAATTGCCTTACAATTTCCACTCCGTTGATTTCGTCGCCGTGCAAGCCTGCAGAAAATAAAACTGTCGGACCGTCAATTTCTGAACGCTCAATAATTACCGGAATTTTTAATTTTGTCATTGTATGGAGTTTTGCAATCTCCATATTTAAAGTGCGGCTTTCACCAGGCAGAATCGTTTCGCCTAAAATTGTCAAGTTTTTTTGAGTTTTCGCCATAATCTGTAAGAAAATATAAATGTATAAAATTCAAATTTGCGAAAGCCAAATATTTGCTAAAACCATCTAAAATCAAAATTCTAGGTTTGCAATTCGCAATTTTTGCCCTTAACTTTGTTACATGCAAAATCCACTCGAACTTCAAATCCAAACTTTGCCCGACAGTCCGGGCGTTTATCAGTATTATGATAAAGAAGACAAGATTTTGTATGTCGGAAAAGCAAAAAATCTAAAGAAAAGAGTTGCTTCTTATTTTAGCAAAACGCACGATAATGCGCGAACAAATGTGATGGTTCGAAAGATTGTTTCAATTCGTCATATCGTTGTTCCTACAGAAACTGATGCTTTGCTTTTGGAGAACAATCTGATTAAAAAACTCCAGCCTCGCTATAATGTGTTGCTGAAAGATGATAAAACTTATCCTTGGATTTGCATTAAAAGAGAGCCTTTTTCAAGAATTTTTACGACTCGAAATATGGTTAAAGACGGTTCAGAATATTTTGGGCCTTATACTAGTTTTAAGACAGTTCATACGCTTTTAGACTTGATCAAAGAATTATATCAATTGCGAACTTGCAACTATGATTTGACAAGAGAAAATATCAATTCTGGAAAATATAAAGTTTGTTTGGAATATCATATTGGAAATTGCAAAGGGCCTTGTGAAGGACATCAATCATTAGAAGACTACCAAAAAAATATAGATGCCATCAGAGAAATTTTGAAAGGAAATTTCAAAGAAAGCTTGAAGGATTTCAAAACGCTGATGAAGAATTTAGCATCCGAAATGAAGTTTGAGCAGGCGCAAAAAATCAAGGATAAGATTGATATTTTAGAAAATTATCAGTCGCGTTCTACAATCGTAAACCCAAGGATTTCAAATGTGGATGTTTTTTCAATTATTTCTGATGAAAGCGCTGCTTTTGTGAACTTTCTTCAGATTTCTCATGGCGCGATTATTCGTTCGCATACATTAGAAATCAAAAAGAAATTAGACGAACCTGATGAAGAATTGTTAGAATTGGCAGTTGTCGAATTGCGCGAGCGTTTTAAATTATTGTCGAGAGAAATTATTGTTCCTTTTGAGATTGATTTGGGTGAAAGCGTGAAAGTTACGGTACCGCAATTGGGCGATAAAAAACAGCTTCTTGATTTATCTGTAAGAAATGCAAAATTTTTCAGAATGGACCAATTAAAGCAATTGCAAATCGTGGATCCAGATCGCCATACTAATCGAATTATGGCGCAAATGCAAAAAGATTTGCGACTTTCAGTGGAGCCAAGACACATAGAATGTTTTGATAACTCGAATATTCAAGGAACAAATCCGGTTGCGGCGTGCGTTGTTTTTAAGGATGGAAAACCTAGTAAAAAAGATTACCGACATTTTAATATCAAAACCGTTGAAGGACCCAATGACTTTGCTTCGATGGAAGAAGTAGTTTACAGAAGGTATAAAAGATTGCTTGATGAAGAACAGCCTTTGCCACAATTAATCATTATTGACGGTGGAAAAGGGCAATTGTCTTCGGCCTTGAAAAGCTTGGATGATTTGAATTTACGAGGAAAAATCGCCATTATCGGAATTGCAAAACGTCTCGAAGAATTATTTTATCCCGGAGATTCTATTCCTTTATATCTTGATAAGAAATCTGAAACTTTAAAAGTCATCCAGCAATTGCGAAATGAAGCGCACCGTTTCGGGATTACGCATCATCGTGATAAAAGAAGCAAAAGTGCTTTAAAAACTTCGGTTGAGACAATTCCTGGAATTGGTGAAAAAACGATGATTACATTAATAAAGCATTTCAAATCTGTTAAAAGATTGTCTCAAGCGACAGAAAAAGAAATTTCTGACGTTGTAGGTGTTTCAAAAGCCAAAAAAATTACCGACTTTTACAATCCCACCAAGTAGTCATCCTCATGAAAAAAATTGCTCTTATATTGTTACTGCTGTTTTCTGTGTCAGTGACCTTTGCACAAGGGCAAAAAAAACCTAAAATTGGTTTGGTTTTAAGTGGCGGTGGTGCAAAAGGACTAGCGCATATTGGTGTTTTAAAAGTCATTGAAGAGCAAGGAATTGAAATTTCTTATATTGGAGGGACGAGCATGGGTGCCATTATCGGCGGACTTTATGCCACAGGATATAGTGCTTATCAAATTGATTCTATCTTCAAGAGTACTGATTATGACGCTTTGATTCAGGATTATATTCCGAGATCTTCCAAGAATTTTTACGAAAAAAGAAATGATGAGCTTTATGCTTTGACGCTTCCTTTTGATAAAATGAAAATTGGAATTCCAAGAGCGCTTTCTAAAGGACTCTATAATTTTAATTTAATAAGCAAATTAACACATAATGTTAGGCATATTACCGACTTCAATAAATTGCCGATTCCTTTTTTGTGTATTGCTACTGATATTGAAACTGGACAACAGGTTTTGCTGAATAAAGGTTCTTTGCCACAAGCAATTGTTGCTAGTGCGGCATTTCCGTCATTATATATGCCTGTTGAAATTGATGGAAAACTGTTAATTGACGGAGGTGTTGTAAATAATTATCCGATTCAGGAAGTCAAAAATTTAGGAGCCGATATTATCATCGGAGTTGATGTTCAAGATGGTTTTAAGGATAGAAAAGGCTTAAGCGATGCAACTAAAATTTTGGTTCAAATTACCAATATGCAGATGATTCAAAAAATGCCTAGAAACATCAATGCAACAGATATTTATATCAAGCCAAATATTGATGGTTTTAACGTAATTTCGTTTGATCAAGGCGATGAAATTATAAAAAGAGGAGAACTTGCGGCGAGAGCAGTTATTGAAAAGTTAGAAAAATTTGGAAATAAGTTTAGGTCAAATACAAGAGAAGGAACTGCTCCGCTAAAGGACAGTTTGCGAATCAGTGAAATAAAAATTACACCCTTAGAGAATTACACAAGGTCGTATGTCTTAGGAAAAATGGGTTTTAGGGCTGGTGCGAAAATCAGTTATGACGATCTTGATAAAGGTATAAATACGCTAAGTGCTACTCAAAACTTTAGCAGCATTGGTTATTCTTTTGAGAAATCAGGAAACGATGATATTCTTCAAATGAATTTGACTGAAAATCCAACTAAAACCTATCTTAAATTCGGACTTCATTATGACGGATTGTATAAAAGCGCCGTTTTGTTGAATGCTACACAAAAGAAATTGTTCTTTAAAAATGACGTCATTTCTGCGGATATTGGGCTGGGTGATAATTTTAGATATTATTTAGATTATTATGTTGACAATGGTTTTTATTGGAGTTATGGCATCAAATCAAGATTTAATTCCTTCAACAGAAACGTTTTGACAGATTTCAATGATGGTGAACTTCTTAACTTATTTGGATTGAATTCTATCAATATCGACTATACTGATTTTTCAAACCAAATTTATTTTCAGACTATTTTTGCCCAAAAATTCTTGATTGGCGGTGGCATAGAACACAAACATTTGAAAATCAAGACAAGCACTCTTGAAAACACAAATCCAGTTTTAGAAGACAGTGATTATTTAAGCACTTTTGCCTATTTGAAATATGATTCTTATGACAAAAAATATTTCCCTAAAAAAGGAGTTTTGTTTTGCGGAGATATTCAAACGTTGCTTTATTCTTCAGATTATACCAATACCTTTGAACGATTTTCAATCTTAAAAGGAGAACTTGGCTATGCGAAGACTTTTTTTAATAAACTTACAGTAAAACTTGAATCAGAAGCAGGATTTACAATTGGTGAACAAACTATTAAGTTCTTTGACTTTGTCATGGGGGGCTATGGTTTTAATTTGATCAATAATTTTAAGCAGTTTTATGGTTATGATTTCGTAAGTCTTTCCGGAAACAGCTATATTAAAGGTGCGGCAACTTTAGATTATGAAATCTTTAGAAAAAATCATGTCAATTTCACTGCAAATTACGCTAATATCGGAGCGAAGATTTTTGATTCAGATGAATGGTATCAGCGTCCAAACTATTCAGGATATGCGTTTGGTTATGGCTTGGAAACTATTATCGGGCCAGTAGAATTAAAACATTCTTGGTCACCTGAAACCCGAGATCACTACACTTGGTTCAGCATCGGTTTTTGGTTCTAAATTATTTTAGAAAATATTAAACATGAAATTTTTGTGTTAATTATTCTTTAAAAAAACTATATTTGGAACCATAAAATAATTAAAGAAGCAATTTATGTCTATTTGGAGAAGAAAATCATTAGCGATCTTAATGAACGAAGCATCAGAAGATGAGAAAGGTTTAAAAAGAACTTTATCTTCAAGAGCCTTGGTCGCATTAGGAATCGGAGCTATTATTGGAGCAGGATTATTTTCATTAACCGGAATCGCAGCGGCAGACCATGCTGGTCCAGCCGTTACTTTATCATTTGTTTTAGCAGCCGTTGGTTGTGGTTTTGCAGGTCTATGCTATGCTGAATTTGCTTCCATGATTCCAGTTGCCGGTAGCGCATATACTTATTCTTATGCAACCATGGGGGAATTCATGGCTTGGATTATCGGTTGGGATTTAGTTTTAGAATATGCATTAGGCGCTGCCACAGTGGGCGTGAGTTGGTCACGATATTTATTAGAATTATTAAGCAAATTTGGCATCCATTTGCCCGCCGAATTTCTCTGCTCGCCTTGGGAAAAACTCACATTAAGCGACGGAACCGTTTTGGATGGCGGGATAATAAACCTTCCTGCAATTTTTATCGTTTTGATGCTATCGCTTTTATTGATTAGAGGAACAAAAGAATCTGCTTCGATGAATAATTTCTTGGTAGTTTTGAAAGTTTTAGTTGTAATTATTTTTATCGTAATTGGATGGCAATATATTAATCCAGAAAATTATACACCTTATATTCCAGAAAATACTGGAGTTAAAGGGCAATTTGGTTGGTCAGGAATTGCAGCAGGAGCCGGAACCGTTTTCTTCGCTTTCATCGGATTCGATGCTGTTTCAACTGCAGCTCAAGAAGCAAAAAATCCACAAAAAGGAATGCCAATCGGGATTTTAGGATCTTTAGCAATCTGTACAGTTTTATATGTATTGTTCGCTCACGTAATGACAGGATTAGTTCCTTATTATAAATTTGCAGGCGACGCAAAACCAGCAGCTACAGCATTTGCTGTAACAGGTTATGATTTCTTGCAAACTGGCTTAATCGTTGCAATTTTAGCGGGCTATACTTCAGTAATTTTGGTAATGCTTATGGGGCAAAGCCGTGTGTTTTATTCTATGAGTAACGACGGGCTGCTTCCAAAATTCTTCAGTGATATTCACCCAAAATTCAGAACGCCTTGGAAAACAAATATATTTTTCATGGTATTTGTCTCCTTATTTGCAGGTTTTGTGCCAGTAAGCGATTTAGGACACATGGTAAGTATTGGGACACTATTGGCTTTCTCTTTAGTGTGTATCGGAGTTTTAATAATGCGTAAGAAAATGCCAGATGCAAAACGCTCATTCAGAACTCCATTGGTTCCATTCGTTCCATTGGCAGGAGTTGCTGTTTGTTTTTACTTAATGTATTCTCTTCCTTCAGAAAGTTGGTTTAGACTGGTAATTTGGATGGTTTTAGGAGTTGTTATCTACTTTTTATATGGTAAAAATAAATCCAAACTGAATAAAGTTGAATAAATTTTGATAAAATATAAAAAGGCGCTAATAATTGAATTGTTAGCGCCTTTTTCATTTAAATAAATATTTCATAATAATACCACCAAAAAAATTAATTTTTACGATATTTGTCACTATGAATGCAAGTTGGACAAATTTATTAGCACACTTAAAGTTTCTCATTAAAAGAAACCCAGAATGATTATAATTGATTTATAGTAATGAGTCTTAAATCATAAATCTTAAATCATAAAAAAATGCCACTATATCATAAACTTGGGGAATTTCCTCAAAAGCGACATACGCAGTTCGAAAAACCAGACGGCGGTCTCTATTACGAACAACTCTTTGGGACTGAAGGTTTCCACGGACATTCTTCGTTGCTTTACCATGTTCACAGGCCAACTCAGGTTAAAGAAATAAAAGCTTCATATTCTGTTGAACCAAAAATTGCCATCGGAAAAAACATCAAATCATTATTGCTGAAAGGTTTTGAATTAAAGCCAGAAGCTGATTTTTTAGACAGCCGAAAAGCAATGCTAGTCAACAAAGATTGCACTATCGGATTGGCCGCACCACAAAAATCATTGCGCGATTATTTCTATAAAAATGCCGATGCCGATGAAATGATTTTTATCCACAAAGGAACAGGAACGCTTCGTACAATGATGGGAAATATTCCTTTTGAGTATGGAGATTACTTGATTATTCCAAGAGGAATCATTTATCAAATTGATTTTGATAGTGAAGACAACCGCTTATTTTACGTAGAATCTTTTGCTCCTTTCTACACTCCAAAACGTTACAAAAACGAATCAGGTCAACATTTAGAGCATTCTCCGTTTTGCGAGCGTGATTTTAAATTACCTGCTGAATTAGAAACTTTTGATGAAAAAGGAGACTTTACGATAAAAATCAAAAAAGAAGGAATGTTGCATGAAGTGGTTTATGCTACGCATCCTTTTGACGTAATTGGTTGGGACGGATATAATTTTCCTTACGGATTTTCAATTCATAATTTCGAACCGATAACAGGAAGAGTGCACCAGCCACCACCGGTTCACCAAACATTTGAGACTTCAACATTCGTCGTATGTTCTTTCTGTCCGAGACTTTATGATTATCATCCGAAATCAATTCCGGCGCCATACAATCACAGCAACATCGATAGCGATGAGGTTTTGTATTATGTTGACGGAGATTTTATGAGCAGAAATAATATCGAACAAGGTCATATCACCTTGCATCCAAAAGGAATTCCGCACGGACCAGCACCTGGCGCGATGGAAAGAAGTATTGGTAAAACAATTACAGAAGAATTAGCTGTAATGGTTGATACTTTCCGTCCATTAATGGTGACTGAAGAAGCTATGGGATTGGATGATGGTCAGTATTATAAATCGTGGGTGGAATAATTACAGAAAATAAAAAAAACTAAAAAACGCCAACCCTGACAGGGTTTCAAACCCTGTCAGGGTTGAAAAAACATAAGAAAAATGAGTAAAGATTTAAAATCAGTAGAATACGGATTAGAAAAAATATTTGAAGGAGCACAAGATTTTCTGCCTCTTTTAGGAACAGACTACGTAGAGTTTTATGTAGGAAATGCAAAACAAGCAGCACATTTTTACAAAACAGCTTTCGGATTTCAGTCATTGGCGTATTCAGGATTAGAAACTGGAGTTCGCGACAGAGCATCTTATGTTTTGAAACAAGACAAAATCCGTTTGGTATTAACTACGGCTTTGAATAGTAATTCGCCAATTGGAGAACATGTGAAAAAACATGGGGACGGTGTGAAAATCGCAGCACTTTGGGTAGAAGATGCTCGTTCAGCTTTTGAGGAAACTGTGAAACGCGGTGCAAAACCTTTCATGGAACCAACTGTTGAAAAAGACGAATTTGGAGAAGTAGTTCGTGCCGGAATCTACACTTATGGAGAAACCGTTCACATGTTCGTGGAACGTAAAAATTATACAGGTCCGTTTTTACCAGGATATAAAACTTGGGAATCTGATTACAAGCCAGAACCAGTCGGATTGAAATATATTGACCATATGGTTGGAAATGTAGGTTGGAATCAAATGAATACTTGGGTGAAATGGTATGAAGACGTAATGGGATTTGTGAATTTCCTTTCTTTTGATGATAAACAAATCAATACAGAATATTCTGCGTTGATGTCAAAAGTAATGTCAAACGGAAATGGCCGTATCAAATTTCCAATTAATGAGCCAGCAGAAGGAAAAAAACGTTCACAAATTGAAGAATATTTAGATTTCTACGAAGGCGACGGAATCCAGCATATTGCAGTCGCAACTGACGATATCTTGACAACTGTTGCCGATATGAAATCTCGTGGAGTAGAATTTTTAAGCACGCCTCCGCAAGCTTATTATGACGGAATTCCAGAAAGATTAAAAGACCACATGGATAAATTCAAAGAAGATATCAATGAGCTTCAAAAATTAGGAATCATGATTGATGCTGATGAAGAAGGATATTTATTACAAATCTTTACGAAACCTGTAGAAGATCGTCCAACATTATTCTTCGAAGTAATTCAAAGAATGGGTGCTCGCGGTTTTGGAGCGGGTAATTTTAAAGCTCTTTTTGAATCTATTGAAAGAGAACAAGAAAAACGCGGAACATTATAAGATTGATTAAAAACATAAGAATAATTTAATATTTAGCCTTTTATAAGACTGTTTTTTGCTAATTTAGTGTTAAAGTAAATTTTTTCATTGCAATAATGTAATTAATATATACCTTTGCACCCGCAAAAAGAGAGGGAGTGGTTTCCTTCGATTTTTATGTAAATTTTCATAATTTATAGTTTTTTGGTTGGTTAATAGCATAAAAACTCAGTCATTTTTTGACTGGGTTTTTTTGTTTTGGTACATTTGGAATAAAATTTGTATATTCAGTTGTCAAAGAACTTAAAATAGATTTATGAAAAAGATTTTAATTATAATGTTACTTGCAACTGCCACTATCTCAGCGCAGACAGAAAAAGCGTTTGATGTTGGCGAATATTTTAAATTTAGAATTCATTATGGCCTTGTCAATGCTGGATACGCAACATTAGAGATTAAAGAAGCGACCAAAAATGGCAAAAAGGTTTTCCACGCTGTGGGAAATGGCTATACAACCGGAATGACCAAGTTTTTCTTCAAGGTTAATGACGACTATCAAAGTTATTTCGATAAAAAAACGGGCCAGCCTTATCAATATGTTCGTAAAATTGATGAAGGCGGTTACAAAAAAAACCAAGAAGGATTTTTTAATCAATCTTCCAATACTGTATTGGTAAAAGATTACAAGCATAAAACTGAAAAGACAATCTCTGTTCCAGAAAATGTTCAAGATATTGTTTCTGCATTTTATTACTTGAGAAATCATCCAACCATTGACAAGCTTAAAGTAGGAGAGTCAATTGCCATAGATATGTTTTTTGATGACGAAACGACAAAGTTTAAGTTAAAATTTGTGGGTAGGGAGGTTTTATCCACTAAATTTGGAAAAGTAAATACAATGATCTTTAGGCCTTATGTTCAGGCTGGTCGTGTTTTTAAAGAAGAAGAGAGTTTAACTGTCTGGATTTCAGATGATGACAATAAAGTTCCTTTGCGAATCAAGGCTAGTTTGGCTGTTGGGTCACTCAAAGCAGATTTGGAAGGATATAAAGGATTGAAATATCCTTTTAAAATTATAGCAGAAAAATAATGGATATTACCCCCAGCATTCAAAATCAACTTGAACAGCTTGAAGAAAAATTTCAGGCAATAAATCAAAAAACAGAAACGCACCTTGAAGGATTGCTTTGGTCAAAACCAATAACTTATTGGGATTATATCCAAACTGATGCTTTGCTAAACCTGCAAACACAGCGAACAGTTTTGCCAGATGAGATGGTCTTTATCATGTATCATCAGGTAAACGAATTGCTTTTCAAGATGATTTTATGGGAAATGGAACAACTTTGCCATACTTCAAAACCTGAAACGGCCTATTTTACGGAAAGATTAATGCGAATAAGCCGCTATTTCGATATGCTGACGACTTCTTTTGATATCATGGGTGATGGAATGGAGATTGAGCAGTACATGAAATTCAGAAATACTCTGACGCCAGCTAGTGGTTTTCAAAGTGCGCAATATCGCTTGATTGAATTTTGTTCTACAGATTTGATTAACTTAATTGACTATCGTTTTAGAAAATCAATTGACAGAAATACTTCTTATGAACACGCTATGGAACATCTTTATTGGCAAGCAGCCGGGAAAGATTATCATACTGGTGAAAAATCATATCTGTTAAAAGAGTTTGAAAGAAAATATAAGCCACAGTTTTTGAGTTATATGGAAGAATATAACACAATAAACGTCTGGCAAAAATTTAAGGAATTACCTGAAGAAGACCAAAAAAATGCTGAATTGGTGAAAGCGATGCGTCACTATGACCATACCGTAAATATTACATGGGTAATGCAACACTTAAATACTGCAAAAAAATATATTGATGGAAGCGGCAAAGGTGACGGGGAAGCTACTGGGGGCAGCGACTGGAAAAAATACATGCATCCGAAATACCAGAGAAGAATATTTTTTCCAGAATTATGGACTACTGAAGAATTAGCCTCTTGGGGAGAAGAAAAAAACGTCTAATTTAGCTTAAAGAATACGATTTGAAATACGCTGTTTTAACCATATTACTATTAATAACTGCCGTTTCCTGCAAAGACAAGGAAGGAAAAGATGCCAAAACAAACAAAAAAGAAGTTCCTGTAAAAGAGCCAATTATTGTGGAATACGGATTTACCTTAAACGATTTTTTAGTGGTAAATGACACTGTTCAAAGTGGTGATACTTTTGGGACTTTGATGGAGAAACACGATTTAGGAAATTATAAAGTTCATGAAATTACAGAGAAAGCAAAAGATTCTTTTAATTTTAGAGACATTCGTGCAGGAAAACCTTATACTATTTTAAAGTCTAAAAAAGCGCCAAATACGGTTCAAGTTTTTATCTACCATCCTGATAATATACGCTACAATGTTATTGATTTAAGAGATTCAATCATCGCTTATCATAAAAAAAAGCCAATCACAATTAAGCAGAGAACCATCGCCACGCAAATCGAAGGATCGCTTTCAGAGACTTTAGCTAAAGCTGGAGTAGACGCTTCCTTGGCCCAAAATCTTGCTGATATTTATGCGTATTCTGTCGATTTCTTCAAAATTCAAAAAGGAGATAAATTCGCAGTTACTTTCAATGAAAAATATATCAACGATACAATTTATGCGGGAGTTGAAAGCCTTGATGCTTCATTTTTTGAATATAAAGGAAAAAAGATTTATGCTTTTCCTTTTAAGCAAGATACAGCTTCAAGCAAGGTAAACTATTATGACGAAGAAGGAAAAGTACTTAAGACAATGTTTTTGAAAGCACCTTTGAAATTCGGATTTAGAATTTCCTCGAAGTTTTCCAAAAGCAGATTTCATCCAGTTCAACAGCGATTTAAAGCGCATAATGGAACAGATTATGCAGCGCCACACGGAACTCCAATTATTACAACTGCTTCTGGAACCGTTGAAAAAACTGGTTATACAGCAGGAAATGGGAACTTCGTAAAAGTAAAACATAGCGGAACATATTCCACGCAATACCTTCACATGTCTAAAATTTTGGTGCGCCAAGGACAAAGAGTTTCTCAAGGAGATGTCATTGGAAAAGTAGGAAGCACAGGTTTGGCAACTGGCCCGCACGTTTGCTACAGATTCTGGAAAAACGGAGTGCAAGTTGATGCTTTGAAACAGAAACTGCCAAACTCTATTCCAATGGATGCCAAATACAAATCAAGATTTATTGCTGAAATGGCGCCTTTGAAAAAAGAACTTGACAGTATCGCAGCAATAAAATTTAAAAGTTAAATCATAATTTCCATAAATTTGGGTCTTCAAACTCAAAAAATCTAATACAAAATACAATGGCTTTAGGAAAAACCAACCCGTCAGGAACAGTCGCTTGGCAAAAACTTCGTGAACATTTTGAAAAAATGCAGTATGTTTCAATGAAAGAAATGTTTGCAGAAGATACTTCAAGAGCTGAAAAATTTAATCTGCAGTGGAATGACTTCTTAGTAGATTATTCTAAAAATATCATCACGCAAGAAACCATCGATTTGCTTTTGTCTTTAGCGAAGGAAGTGGGTTTGAAAGAAGCTATCGCAAATTATTTCGAAGGAGATATAATTAACGAAACTGAAAATCGTGCGGTTTTACATACTGCTTTGCGCGCTCCAGAAAGTGCCGTGATTAAAGTTGACGGCGAAAACGTAATTCCAGAAGTTTATGAAGTAAAGCAAAAAATAAAAGCTTTTTCTGAGGAAATCATCTCAGGAGAAAGAAAAGGTTTTACAGGAAAAGGATTCACAGACGTAGTAAATATCGGAATTGGTGGATCAGATTTGGGTCCGGCGATGGCAGTTGAAGCTTTACAATTTTACAAAAATCAATTGAATGTCCACTTCATTTCAAATGTAGACGGTGACCACGTTCAAGAAAAAATAAAAAATTTAAATCCTGAAACAACGCTTTTCGTAATCGTTTCAAAAACATTTACAACACAAGAAACGCTTTCAAATTCTGAAACGGTTAGAAAATGGTTTTTGAAATCTGCAAAACAGGAAGACGTTGCAAAACACTTCGTGGCGGTTTCTACAAATCTGCAGAAAGTTACTGAATTCGGAATTAATCCAGACAATGTTTTTCCAATGTGGGACTGGGTTGGTGGAAGATTCTCGCTTTGGAGCGCCGTTGGTTTGTCAATCAGTTTGGCCGTTGGTTTTGATAATTTTGATAAATTATTAAAAGGAGCAAATGAGATGGACGAGCATTTCAAAACAGAAAATTTTGATAAAAATATTCCTGTAATCTTGGCTTTATTAAGCATTTGGTACAACAATTTCTTTGGTGCTGAAAGCGAAGCCTTGATTCCTTACACGCAATATTTGCAGAAACTGGCTCCTTATTTACAGCAAGGAATCATGGAGAGCAATGGAAAAAGCGTTGGAAGAGATGGAAATCCGGTAAATTACCAAACCGGAACAATTATTTGGGGCGAGCCTGGAACAAATTCACAACATGCTTTCTTCCAATTAATTCATCAAGGAACAAAATTGATTCCGACTGATTTTATTGGATTCATAAAACCTTTATATGGAGACAATGATCATCATGATAAATTGATGTCCAACTTCTTCGCGCAGACTGAAGCTTTACTAAACGGAAAAACCGAAGACCAAGTAAGAGCTGAGTTTACAAAGACAAATCTTTCTTCAGGACAGGCAGATTTCTTAACTCCGTTTAAGATTTTCCAAGGAAACAAACCGACAAACACGTTGTTAATTCAAAAGTTGACGCCAAAAACTTTAGGCTCATTGATTTCTTTATACGAACATAAAATCTTTGTTCAAGGTGTAATCTGGAATATTTTCAGTTATGACCAATGGGGAGTTGAATTAGGAAAGCAATTGGCAAATTCAATTCTGCAAGAAATCAATTCTGGAGACGTAAAATCACATGACAGCTCTACTAATTTATTACTAAATCATTTCTTGAAAAACAAATAGTAGATTTTAATAAACAAATATTCTTTTTAATCCCAACTTTTACTTTTGAAAGTTGGGATTTTTCGTATAAAAAAGCCGTTTGCCTTGATTTATTCTTAATCAAAATACTGTTTTAATGATTTTTTTCTAATAAAAATTAAGTTTTATTTTATATTAATATGAAAAATTAATGCTATTTAATTATATATCAATAGCAGTTTTAACACTTTATGTAAACTAATTGTTTCTAAGTTTTTAAGAAGCTAACTCGTTGTTTTTGTTAACGTTGGCGTAACATTAGAAACTATTTTAAGTTTCAATTTTGCATAAAATTACTAAACAAAACTTCTAAATGAAAACAATGAAAAATTGGTTGCTCACAGGATTATTCTTTATGGTAGTCTCTACAGCATTTTCACAAACGAAAATTACAGGTAAAATTGTAGATTCAGAATTGCAAGGTTCTCTTCCGTCTGCAAATATTACAGTTAAAGGAACTGCTGACGGAACTTCGACTGACATTGATGGAAATTTTACTTTGACAACTTCAGAAACTTCTGGAGAAGTCGTAATCTCTTTCATGGGATATATTTCAAAAACCGTTTCTTTTAGCGGAAACACAAACTTAGGAACGGTGGCTTTGGCAACAGATGCTAGCCAATTAGAAGAGGTGGTAATTGTTGGAAGCGGTGTTCTTGATTTGGCAAAAGATAGAAAAACACCGGTTGCAGTATCAACAGTTAGAGCGGCCGACATCCAAAAGAAATTAGGAAATCAAGAGTTTCCAGAGGTGTTGAATAACACGCCATCTGTTTATGTAACAAAAGGAGCTGGTGGATTTGGAGATTCAAGAATTAGCATTCGTGGTTTTAACCAAAATAATATTGCCGTAATGGTAAATGGAGCTCCTGTAAATGATATGGAAAACGGAGCAGTATATTGGAGTAACTGGGCAGGAATTTCAGATGTTACTACTTCTTTGCAAGTTCAAAGAGGCCTTGGTTCATCAAAATTAGCGATCGCTTCTGTGGGTGGAACTGTAAATATTGCAACAAGCTCTTCTGCAAAAAAAGAAGGTGGTTCAATTTCAAATAGTGTTGGTAATGACCAATACTTGAAATTCTTGGCGACATATTCTACTGGAAAAATGAAAAACGGACTTTCAGCTTCTGTTTTATTAAGCAGAACTACTGGTGATGGATATGTTGACGGGACAAAATTTGAAGGCCACAATTATTACATCGCTTTAGGGTATGAAATCAATGCGAAAAATAATATTCAGTTTACGTTCACAGGCGCGCCTCAAGAACATAACCAAAGATCAACTTCGCCAACAATCAGACAATATCTTGATGCTGGAAACGGAACAGACAATCCAAATAAAAAATACAACAGAGATTTTGGATATCTAAATGGGGAAGAATACAGCTTCAAGACAAATTACTACCACAAGCCTGTAGCTTTCTTAAACTGGGATTACGCAATCAATGAATCTACAAAGTTATCTACAGTTTTATACGGTTCTTGGGGTCGTGGTGGTGGATCTTCAGCAGTTGGTGGAATTAACGGTAACAACGTATATGCAACTAACAATTCTTTAAGAACGCCTGACGGATTAATTGACGTTGAAAAAATTCAAGCTTATAATTCAGGACAGCCAGTTACAATCAACGGAGTAGCTGCAACTAGAACTTTGACAAATGGTCAATACTTAAATACATCTTCTTCATCTGGAACAGGAAGCGGAATTTCTAAAATTGCTTCAGTAAACTCTCATGACTGGTATGGAGCCGTAACAAGCTTAAACAAAAAATTTGGTCAGAATTTTACATTTGATATCGGAGCAGACGTTAGAACTTATAAAGGAATTCACTACCAAAACGTAAATGATCTTTTAGGAGCAGATGGTTTCCTTGATAACACTGATGTTAATAATCCAAACAGAGTATTGACTTACCAATATGCTGCACAGCCAAGCGGTAATCCTTTTGTAAGCACTTCTTACCAACAGAGATTGGGTTATGCAAATGACGGTAAAGCAAACTGGGTTGGTGGATTTACACAGTTAGAATACGCTACAGAAAAATTAACAGCTTTTGTTCAAGGGTCGCTTTCAAATCAATCTTTCAAAAGAATTGATCATTTTAAATATCTTTCTACAGATGAATTAGCAGAGACAGATTATAAAGATATTACCGGAGGAAATGTAAAAGGAGGAATTAATTATAACTTTAATGAACAGCACAATGTGTTTGTAAACTCTGGATATTACTCAAAACAGCCGTTTTTTAATTCAGTTTATCCAAACAATGCTTCTAAAGTAAATGGAAATTTAACAAACGAAAAAATCACAGGTTTTGAAGCAGGATATGGTTTCCGTTCTTCTTACTTTACTGCCAATGTAAATGTGTACCGCACAACTTGGAAAGACAGATACCAAAGATCTACAGATGCGGCTGCAGACAATCAAGGCGGTTATTTTGACTTTGCAGGAATTACAGAAATACATTCAGGTGTAGAACTTGAAATGACCGGAAGAATTACAGACAATCTTAAATTAACAGGAATGTTCTCAATGGGTGACTGGCAATATGACGGAAACAGCACAAGTAACAGATATGATGTTTCTAACAATCCAATCGGAGGAACAAATACTACGCTATATCTTGATGGCGTAAAAGTGGGAGACGGAGCACAAACTACAGCTTCTATCACTGCTGACTACCAAGTTTTCAAAGGATTGAATGTTGATGCAGGATACCGTTATAACGATAAGCTTTATGCTGCAATCTCTCCGGGGAACTTCTCAAGTGAAACAAATCAAGGATCATTAGAATTGCCTAGCTATGGCCTTATGGATGCAGGAGTGAGCTATAACTTGCCTTTAGGAAAAGACAAATCTCAAGCATTAAATTTCAGATTAAACATCAATAACGTTTTAAACGAATTGTTTATTTCTGAATCAAGAACAAACCAATTTACTGCTACTGAAGCTGAATTTAATGGTAACGTAGGAAACGGATTGATTAATCCAGCGGGAAGCGCAACAGCTCCGGCAAATTTCTTAAAAGGTACCGGTGCAGGGCAATATGCGACTTACCAAGATTACCGAGCAAGAGGAATCTATGACGGAATTGACGTGAGAAACCAAGTATATTTTGGATATGGAAGAACATGGAACTTTACAGTTAAATATAATTTTTAGTTAGTAATGCGTTAGTTTAAAAGAAAAGCCTCTCGATTTCGAGAGGCTTTTTGATTTTATAAATATTCAGAATAATTTCTTCCAAGAAAAGAAAACCAGAAGCAACAGGAAATAGTTTTCTGCAATCAATAAAATAAGTTTTGCAGTTAAAAAAGATATTTTCTCGATAAAACTATCAATATCAGGCATCTGTACAAAAAATAATGCCCGCAGCTGGTCTTCCGTCGGCAGAAAATGTTCTTCCGTGTCCCGCAAACAGTCTTCCGAATGGCGCAATTGTCATTCCGTCTGTGGCAATCGGTCTTCCGTCAATGGCAATCGGTCTTCCGCCAGCGACGAGTTTTCTTCCATCTCTCTATTTCAGTCTTCCGTATTCGGAAAATCAATTACGTTCAAAAATCACCTGTTTTTTTCAACAGGATGCCGTTTATCGAGTTTATCTGCCGTTCATCTAAAAAGAAATATTTATTTAAAAATCAATACTATATTACGCCCCAATACTAATATAAACCATATATAATGAAAAAATCAGAACCAGTTAGAGATTTCAAGTTTTCAGACGGACGATTGATAGCAACTGTCAAAGAAAAAACAGCTTTCATGAAAAGAGACGCAGCAACTTTTGCAAATTATGGCATCGCAACTACTGCCATCAATGACCTTCAAAACGAGGCAGAAAATTTTTCAGATTTCATAACTGATGTAGAGGCTCGATCAGACCAAAGCGGGGCTACAGCACTAAAAGACCAAAAGGCAGAAGAATTACGCATGTCGATCAGAGCAGTCATGGTGCGTGCAGAGGCAAAGTATGGAGCTAATACTGCAAAATACCGAAAATTTGGAACAGAGGCCTTGTCAAAACAGCCTGATGTAGAGCTATTGTTAGTAGCAAAAAGAGTGGTGCGAGTTGCCACCCAGTGGTTTGAAGATTTAGCGACACATGGGCTTACGCTTGCCATGATTCAAGAAGTGAATGAGAATTTGAATTCGTTTGATAATTTGGTGGTAGATTTTCGCTTGCTAGTCGGTGACCGAGATATTTTGCAAGAAGACCGAGTAGATGCGGCGAATGCTTTATATAAAAAACTGATCGGCTACACAACCATCGGCATGGCCATGTGGGAAACCAGCGATATTGCAAAATATAATGATTATGTGGTTTACAACACTGTCAGCGGTAATCCTGAGCCTGAAACACTGGCGGATTAATCTAAAATAATTTTTAAAAATAAAAAAAGCCTGGCAGTTATTGTCAGGCTTTTTTGTGAATATATTTTAAAAGAAGGCTTAAATCTCTTCGTTTGGAGTTTCTTCTTTATTTCCTTTTAAGAATTTCAAGACCAATGGCACAGTTGTAATCAGTACGATTATAATAATGATGATCTCAATATGTTTCTTCAAGTCAATATCAAATTCTTTTAAAAACAAGCCATACAAATAGTGACCCGCCATGATCAAGCCAAAAGCCCAAAGAAAAGAGCTCAAGATATTATAGAACATAAAACGCTTTTTGTCCATCTTTACAATTCCGGCTATAATTGGAGCAAAAGTTCTCAAAATTGGCATGAATCGGGCAATAATAATTGCTTTTCCGCCATATTTCTCAAAGAACACGCGTGATTGTTCTAAATATTTTTTCTTCCACCAAAAGCTGTCTTCTTTTTTATAAAGATACCAGCCACTTTTGGCTCCGAACCAATAACCGACAGTGTTTCCAATAATTCCGGCAATGGCCACTAAAGTTGAAAGCAAGGCTACATTGCCAAAATCACTTTCTATAAAAGTCAAATTTTCAACCAATTCACGGCTATAAATTCCGGCTAAAAACAGCAAGCTGTCACCCGGAAGAAAGAATCCGGCGAAGAGACCAGTTTCTGCAAAAACGATAAATAGCACAACATACAGTCCAACGCTGACGCCTCCGATTTCCATGGCTATGTAGAATTCGGGGTTAATGAGCTGTTTCCAATCAAAAGTTTCCATCTGAAATTGAGTTTAGTAAATATTAAGAAGCATTTAAAATAATTGAGTTCATTTTTTTGCGGTCGCCCACAATCCAAATAATGTCATTTCGTTGCAAAACAACATGTGATTCAGGGTTCATCATGCGCTGTCCTTCACGTTCAATGCCTACGATCAGGCCATTTGTTTTTTCGCGAAGCTGTGATTCCCGAATGGTTTTTCCGATAAAGTCTTCATTCTTCAATTCAAAGTTTTTAAGTACAGTTTCAGCATTGTTCTCAGGAATAGCTACTTTGTTATTTTTCATGAAGACTCTGAATTTGTCAATCTGACGATCTGTTCCAATAATATATAAAATATCATTTGGATAAATCTGCTCGTTTCTGTTTGGCACATTGATCGTAAAATTGCCTCGCTTTATAGCGGCAATGTTTATCCCGACTTTTTCTCTCAAGGCTAAAACGTGCAATGGTATTCCGATAACATTTGATTCGGCATCAATAGTAAAAGTAGTCATGTGCGCATCCCACGGCGAAAGTTCGCGCTTGCTGTTTGTGGCTTCGGCATTTTCTCTATCATTCAAGTTTTGCATGAATCGGTTTTCAATCTTGTCATAAAAATCTTGAAGTTTCTTTGGAAACAGCACATAAGCAATTACAATAAGTATCAATGCTGCAAAAGCAATTACATTTGAAAAGAAACTATTTAAAAGTAATCCGATATATAAGATCGCAAAAAGAATTCGGATAAAATTGACAATACGAATCGGTCCTCTGAATTTATTTTCAGCTTTTAATCCTTCGTATGGCTTTACGGCTACTTTTCGAAGTGAAAGTGCATATAAAAATGGAGCAATACACAAGAGTGTTGCCGTTGCAATTGCCACATTTGCCCATTGAGAACCATTGACCATCGGAAGCAAAACTCTTGACGAAAGTAAAATTATGGCAATAATCAAAACAGAATGTATGATGATCTGGATGATGCTTGCTCTTAAAAATAAAACCCAGTTGCTTGTTGCTTTAATCGTCTGCGAACTCGAACTATAACTTTCAATGGCTTTGATGAATTTATTAGGAAGTATTTTCTCTAATTTATTATAAACCGGAATTGAAAGTTTGATCATAAAAGGTGTCGTAAAAGTAGAAATCGCAGATACAGCAACTACAATAGGATATAAGAAATTGCTTGTCACGCCAAGCGTCATGCCGAGTGTTGCAATGATAAATGAAAATTCACCAATTTGCGCTAAGCTCATTCCCGTCTGAACAGACTGTTTCAGCGGTTGACCCGAAATCAATGTGCCGATTGTAGAACTTATTGTTTTACCGAAGACCGTTAATAGTGTAATAATGATGACTGGCCATGCATATTCTACTAAAGTATCGGGGTTGATAAGCATTCCGACAGAAACGAAGAATACGGCTCCGAATAAATCTTTCACAGGTTTTACTAAATGTTCAATTCGCTCTGCTTTGGTGGTTTCAGCAATTATTGAGCCCATGATGAAAGCGCCTAATGCTGGTGAAAATCCTGCCATCGTAGCCAAAATTACCATCATTAAACATAAGGCCAAGGAAACAATCAATAAGGTTTCGTCGCTTAAAAGATTTTTGGCTTTCTTCAATAATGTAGGAATAAAAAAGATGCCGCCTACAAACCATAATATTAAGAAAAATAACAGTTTTAAAACAGATAGGACAAGCTCCATTCCAGAAAATTGCTGGCTTACGGCAATTGTTGAAAGCAAAACCATCATTAAAATGGCTACGATATCTTCCACTATCAAAGCTCCGAAAACAATGCCGGCAAATTTTTGTCCCTTAACACCAAGTTCATCGAAAGCCCGAAGTATAATTGTGGTGGATGAAATAGATAATATTACGCCTAGAAAAATACTGTCCATTGAAGACCATCCCATCCATTGCCCAACCCAAAAACCGAGAAAGACCATTGACGCAATTTGAACCAAAGCAGTGACAGACGAAGTGCCGCCAACTTTCATCAATTTCTTAAAACTGAATTCAAGACCAAGACTGAAAAGCAAAATTATTACGCCTATTTCTGCCCATACTTCTACATTATGTACGTCTTTAACAGATGGGAAAAGAGTAAAATGGGGCCCTGCAAGAAATCCTGCAATTAGATAACCCAGTACTAAAGGTTGTTTTATTTTTTTAAAAAGCAGTATTGCCACAGCAGCAGTCATCAATATTAGCCCTAAATCACTGATTAGAGGATAAAGATGATGTGAGGCTTCCGTTGCCGTTTTTTCGAGTTCATTCATATATAATATTTGTTTTGTTTGATAAAATTTCTAGATAGCATCAAGGCTGTCACAGAAGTTATAAAGCAAAAAATATTACCAAAAAGCTTGGAAAGAATAAAAAATCGAAAGCAGTTTTCGATGACAAAAAGATTTATAAAAAGGATATTCAGAAAAATTATTTCGAAGCTCTGAACAAGCCTGAATAAAAAATTTAGAAGATGAAATTGTGCCGACACTGACAGTGAAACCTTTGCATTTTGAAAGGTTAGTAATAGCGTTTTGCTGTGTTTTTGAAAACTTTCTTTTCTTGAGCAATTTTTCAGGAGAAGAAAAGTAAGAGTTTTTTTTCTGGCTAGAATAGCTCAAACACGTTAATGATTTGCTATTTTGAGAGATTCCAAAGCAAGGCAATGACGTAGTTTTCTTTTCGCTTGCAGAGGATTGAAGCCCAAGCAAAAAGAACAGGCACACTAAAATTATATGTACGGTTTTTTTCATCATCCCGGCAAATTTATGATATTGGATTTTAAATGCGAACGCAATTGAATTAAAGAAATGTTAATTTGTTAAAGTATTTTTGCGTAATTTGGATTGATTATGAATTAAAGCTTGAAGGATTCCTTAACTTGGGCAAATTCATTTTTTGGATATATTTGTAAAAACAAATTTGACAATGGATACTTACAAAATTATTTTAGAAGCGCATTCAGGCATTGCTTATGTAGCTTTGGCTACGTTGCTTATAGCTTCTGTGAATTCACTAATCGGACTTTCTGCTAAGAATGAATTTAATCCAAAAGATAGAAGAATTGCTCTTTTTGCTTTGATCGCAACTCACATTCAATTTGTATTCGGACTTATTTTATATTTTGTTTCACCAAATGGTTTAGCAAAAATTAAAGCTGTTGGCATGGGTGGGATGAGTACTTTTGATAGACTTCTTGCCGTTGAGCATCCGTTTGTGAATCTTATTGCAATTGTGCTTGTGACTATAGGTTGGAGCACACATAAAAGAGTTGATAATTCAAATAAAAAGTTCAAGAAAATAGCTGTTTTTTATTCCATAGGATTGCTGTTGCTGTTATCAAGAATTCCATGGGAAACATGGTTGGCATAAACATTGAAAAGCTCTAAACAGAGCTTTTTTTAATTTTGGGTATAGTAATTGTTAGATGAATTGGCCAAACATAAAGATATTTATTATGAAGCATAAGACTACAATTTTATTGTCGGCTTTTATTGCGTTAATTTTTTTGAGTGCCTTCTCTCTTAAGGATAAGGACTTTCAGAAGAATCCAGTAGTGAAAACGCAAGCTTACCTTGATTCGGTAAAAAAAATTGCAATAGCTGATAGCTTAAAAATTTTAGAAACAAAAAAATACAAACTGCATAAAAAAAACGCACATGCCTCTTATTACGCTGACAGATTTACAGGAAGAAAAACAGCAAGTGGCAAAATTTTCGATAATAAAAAATATACTGCAGCACATCGAAAATTTCCGTTCGGAACAAAACTACGAATCACTAATGAAGCCAACGGCAAATCAGTAATCGTTGAGGTGACTGACAGAGGTCCGTTTACAAAGGGAAAAGAAATCGACTTGACCAGAAAAGCCTTTATGGAAATAGCTTCAGCAAAATACGGCGGGCATTTAAACGTGACAATAGAAATCATTCAATAAAAGATAAGATATGAGAAGCAAGCTGTTTTTAATGATGTTTATTTTAGGAAGCACTCTGGCAAGCTGTTCTTCAAGCAAGTCTTCTGCTTCTGGAAAAATCTACAAGAAAAATGCACATGCTTCCTATTACGCCGACAAATTCAACGGCAGAAGCACAGCAAGTGGCGAAAAATTCAACAATAATAAATACACTGCCGCTCATCGAAAAATTGCCTTTGGAACTAAAGTCAAAGTCACCAACTTAGCCAATAAAAAATCAGTGATAGTGGAAATAAACGATCGCGGTCCATTTTCGCCAGGACGAGAAATAGATCTCACCAAAAAAGCTTTTATGGAAATAGCCGATAATAAAAATCACGGCGCTTTGCGAGTAAGCATAGAAATTTTGAAATAAATAATAAGGTCAGCAATAATGTTGGCCTTTTTTTATGGAATAATTTATTGTTTATTTTTTAACACAAATTTAAGTTCGGTTAGTTCGGTAATTACAGAACCAAGCTTACCTTTGGCGAAATTTTACAATAATGTCAAATATTAAAAAAGAGAAAGAGGAACTGATAGAAATGTTTGGGGTGCATTTTGAAACACACCATCGGTTTTCGCCATTATCCGCTAGAATATTATCTGTTTTAATTGTAGAAAATTGTAAACCTGGATTGACTTTCGATGATTTGGTTTTAAAACTTGGAGCTAGTAAAAGTTCTGTTTCTACCAATCTTAATCTTTTGCTTAAAATGGGAAAGGTAGAATATCACACCGTTTCAGGCGACAGAAAAAAATATTACAAACCCGCTTCATTTGGAAGTAGAATGCGCACTTACTTGCAAATAGTCATAGACGAGAAGAAAATGGTGGATCGTATGCTGATTTATAAAGACAAAACTGCAAAAACAGATACAGAATACATAAATCTTGAAATGCTAAAAGTGTATCAAGAACACGTTCAAGACTTTGAGGGGTTTTTAAACAACACCATCAAGAAATTAGACAAAATTGAAAACAAGTAAATCAACCCCTATATATATAATTCAAATGAACAAAAAATCAATCTTTAGCGTTTTAATTGCAATTGTAATTTTAGCGTCGTGTGGAAAAAAACAAGAGCAAGCTCCAGCTCAAGGGCCGGCTCCTTTTCCAGTGCAAACTATAGCCAAGCAAGATGCGGTAGTGTATCAAGAATATACGGCAAATCTTGAAGGGCAACAAAACGTAGAAATTCGTCCAAAAGTTAACGGATTCATCCAAAAAATATATGTTGACGAAGGTCAAGTAGTGAAAAAAGGACAGCTACTTTTCAAGCTTGAGACACAAACTCAAAATCAAGATGCTTCTGCAGCACAAGCAAATGTAAAGGCTGCGCAAGTAGAAGTTGACAGATTGAAACCATTGGTTGACAGAAAAATCATTAGTGAAGTGCAATTAGAAACTGCTAAAGCAAAATTAGCTCAGGCAAAAAGTGCTTACGGTGCAATTGCTGCAAATATTGGTTTTGGAACAATCACCTCTCCTGTAAATGGTGTAATCGGAAGCCTGCCATTCAGAGAAGGAAGTTTGGTTAGCTCGACTAACGAAATGCCTTTGACAACAGTTTCTGATACAAAAATCGTTCGTGCCTATTTTTCTATGAATGAAAAACAATTGCTTTTCTTCAACAAGACTTTCAAAGGAGAAACAACTGCTGCAAAATTAAAAGCGGCCCCAGAAGTTTCACTTTTATTAGTTGACGGTTCAGAATATGACCAAAAAGGAAAAATTGCAACCATGAACGGGTTGGTAAATCCAACGACAGGAACAACACAATTCAGAGCAGAATTCAAGAATCCAGAAGGAATTTTAAGAAGCGGTTCATCAGGAATCGTTCGTTTGCCAATCGAACAAAAAGGTGTGATGCTTGTTCCTCAAAATGCAATTTTTGAAGTGCAAGGAAAACAAACACTCTACGTTGTTGAAAAAGGCAATAAAGTGAAATCAAGAATCGTAACAACAAACGGAACTTCAGAATTGAATTTCATCGTAACTGATGGTCTTAAAGAGGGCGAAGTTGTGGTAATCGAAGGAGCGTCTAAATTAAAAGACGATATGGAAATTGTTCCTCAAGATGCTAAAAAAGCACCAGCAGAAACAGCAGCTCCAGTAGCAAAAGACTCGGCAAAAACAAATACTACCCCAGCTAAAAAATAATCCTCAGATGTTAAAAACTTTTATAGAAAGACCAGTTCTCTCGACTGTAATCTCAATCTTAATCACCATTCTTGGGGTTTTAGGATTGTTGTCATTACCGATTGAACAATATCCTGAAATCGCGCCACCAACGGTTCAGGTAAATGCTACATATACTGGAGCAAATGCGGAAACCGTGTTGAACAGCGTCGTGATTCCTTTGGAAGAAGAAATCAATGGTGTGGAAGGAATGACGTACATGACTTCTTCTGCTGCAAATGACGGATCTGCTAAGATTTCTGTATATTTTGAACTAGGCGTTGACCCAGATATCGCAGCGGTAAACGTACAAAACCGTGTATCTCGCGCAACTTCAAAATTGCCTCAAGCCGTTGTGCAAACAGGGGTTACGACTTTAAAAAGTCAGACGAGTGCCTTGATGTTCTTCGCCTTGTATTCGAATAATAAAGATTTTGATGAAACTTATATTCAGAATTACGCAAAAATCAACTTAGTACCAAAATTACAGCGTGTTAAAGGTGTTGGACAAGTAAACGTGTTCGGTGCTAAAGATTACTCAATGAGAATCTGGATTGACCCTGAAAAAATGGCTACTTACGGCGTGCAGCCAAAAGACATCCAGGCAGCTTTGCAAGAGCAAAACGTGGAAGCGGCTCCGGGTAAATTTGGTGAAAATGCAGAAGGTGTTTATGAATATGTAATCAAATATAAAGGAAGGCTTTCTGAAATAGCTGATTATGAAAATATAGTTGTAAAATCTACAGGAAACGGAAATTTCCTTCACCTGAAAGATGTTGCAACAGTAGAATTAGGCGGTTTCAATTATGGAACAAAGAATATCGCAATGGGTAAACAAGGTGTTGCCGTTGGGGTTTTCCAAACTTCTGGATCGAATGCGCAAGATATCATTACCGAAGTTATGTCGATCTTGGAAGAGACAAAACCTGACTTTCCAAAAGGCGTGGATTACGTAATTCCGTTTAATACAAAAACATTCTTGGATGCTTCGATCAGCAAGGTAATCTCTACTTTAATTGAAGCTTTTATCTTGGTATTTATCGTGGTATTTATCTTCCTGCAAGATTTCCGTTCTACGTTGATTCCAGCGATTGCAGTTCCTGTGGCGATTGTGGGTACGTTTTTCTTCCTGCAATTGTTCGGATTCTCAATCAATATGTTGACTTTGTTTGCGATGATCTTGGCCATTGGTATTGTCGTCGATGATGCGATTGTCGTCGTCGAGGCGGTGCACGCCAAACTAGATGAAGGGGCAAAATCTGGAAAAGAAGCTACGCTTTCTGCAATGAGTGAAATCTCAGGAGCGATTATCTCGATTACTTTGGTAATGTCTGCGGTATTTATTCCGGTGTCGTTCTTGAGCGGTCCGTCAGGAGTTTTCTACCAGCAGTTTGCGATTACTTTGGCAATTTCCATCTTGATTTCTGCCGTAAATGCCTTGACTTTGAGTCCGGCTTTGTGTGCGCTTTTCTTGAAACCGCACAAAGATTCTGACCATCACAAGAAAAACTTGAAAGACAGATTCTTCTTGGCTTTCAACACTGGTTTTGACAGAATGAATAACAAATATGTCAAATCTCTTGGCTTCTTGGCAAGAAAAAAATGGATCACAGTTGTAGCATTATTAGCTTTCTGTGGCATCACATTCTTATTATTCCAAAGCACTCCTTCTGGATTTATCCCGAATGAGGATAGGGGTATCATCATGGCCGATTTAACGCTTCCTCCAGGAACAACTTTGGAGAAAACACAAAAAGCAGTAAATGAATTAGACTCGATTTTAGCTTCTATGGATATCGTTGAAGCCCGAATGAGCGTTGTAGGTTTCAGTTTGCTGAACTCTGTAAATGGTGGTTCTTATGCTTTTACGGTAATCAAATTGAAAGACTGGTCGCACCGTAAGGAAGCCAATCAGTCAGTAGACGCAGTCGTTGGAGAATTGTTCGGAAGAACAGCGCATTTCAAAGATGCCCGCGCTTTATTCTTTACGCCTCCATCTGTGCAAGGTTTTGGTTCAGCCGATGGTTTTGAGCTGAAAATTCAAGATAAAGGCGACGATGATTGGGCAACGGTAAGTAAAGTTTCTAATGAATTTTTAGGAGAGTTGATGAAACGTCCAGAGATTCAATATGCGATGACCAACTTTAATCCAACTTTCCCGCAATATCAAATGGATATCAACGTGGAAAGAGCTAAAGATGCAGGAGTTTCTGTTTCAGACATTTTCAGTACGATGCAAGGATATTATGGAGGTTTGTATACTACAGATTTCAATAAATTCGGTAAGCAATATCGTGTAATGATTCAAGCTAAAGCGGAAGAAAGAGCTACGCCAGAATCAATCAACAATATCTATATTAAAAACGGACAAGGCCAGCAGGTGGCGATCAGCCAGTTCATCGATTTCAAAAGAATCTACGGACCAGAAGCTGTAGCACGTTTCAACATGTTGAAAGCAGTAAACGTGAATGGTAAAGCCAACCCAGGATTCAGTTCTGGTGATGCGATTAAAGCCATCCAAGAAACTGCAGCGTTGCATCTGCCAAAGACTTATTCTTATGAATTCTCTGGTATGACGCGTGAGGAAATCTTGGCAGGAAGTCAGGCAGCGGGAGTATTTTTGTTGAGCTTAATTTTCGTATATTTCTTATTAAGTGCGCAATATGAAAGCTACTTGGTTCCATTATCAGTTATCCTTTCATTGCCTGTCGGAATTGCCGGAGCCATCGGTTTCGTGAAATTAGCAGGATTGGAGAACAACATTTATTTCCAGGTTGCCCTGATTATGCTTATAGGACTTTTAGCGAAAAATGCCATCCTGATTGTGGAGTTTGCCATCCAAAGGCGACGCCACGGAATGGATTTGGCGCAAGCCGCTATTGAAGGTGCAAAAGCACGTCTTCGTCCGATTTTGATGACCTCTCTGGCTTTCATTTTTGGTCTATTGCCATTGGCTTTAGCTTCAGGAGTTGGTGCCGTAGGTAACAAATCGATTGGTATGGGTGCTGTCGGCGGTATGTTAGTAGGAACAGTTTTCGGAGTATTCGTTATCCCGATCCTGTTCATCATCTTCCAAAGCCTTCAGGAAAGAATCTCTGGGAAACCATTTGCAGAAGGACAAAATGAATCTGATGTTATACTTTTAGACGAAGAATATGAAAAATAAGATATATAAAGTTGCAGCGGTTGTCGTTCTAGGAACGGTAATGCAATCGTGTTTCGTCGCAAAAAAATACGACAGGCCAGAATTAAAGACAGAAAATTTATATAGAACAGAAGTGGTGGCAACTGACACTACTTCATTAGCTGATGTGGCTTGGGATAAAGTTTTCACTGATCCTGTGCTTCAAGGATATATCAAGACCGGTTTGCAAAACAATCTTGATATTAGAATTGCAATCCAAAATATCGTGGCAGCAGAAGCAACCATGAAACAAGGAAAAGCAGGATATTTCCCAACGCTTTCTGCGGGAGCTGACTGGACACACCAAGAGCTTTCAAAGAATAGCCAATTGGGTGCTTTGTTCAGCGCCGGTGGCGGAAGAACAAACGTTGACCAATATCAGCTGACCGGAACATTGGGCTGGGAGGCAGATATTTGGGGGAAAATCAGAAGCAATAAACGCGCAACAAATGCCGCTTACTTGCAAACAATTGCTGCAAACCAAGCAGTAAAAACAGAATTGATTGCCAACATCGCTTCGACATATTATCAATTGCTTTCTGTAGATGCTCAAATTAAATTGGCAGAAGAAACGCTGATCAACAGAAATGAAAGCATCGAAACAATAGTAGCTTTAAAAGATGCAGGAAATGTGAATGAAGTAGGCGTGAAGCAAACAGAAGCACAGAAATATGCAACAGAAATCATTATTGCTGATTTAAAAAACAGCGTGATTGTTCTTGAAAATACCATGAGCGTTCTTTTAGGACAAGCTCCTGGGAAAATAGAGAGAAGTACTTTTGAAGCACAAACAATGCAACCAGAAATTACTTTAGGCGTTCCTGCAACATTGCTTAGAAATCGTCCTGATGTAATTGCAGCTGAATACAATTTGATTTCGTTGTTTGAGCAAACTAATGTAGCGAGAAGCAATTTCTATCCTACATTGAAATTAACTGCGACAGGCGGACTTCAAACTGTAGATATTAAAGAATGGTTCAGTGCTAATTCGCTTTTTGCAAATGTGGTAACAGGTTTGACACAGCCGATTTTTAACGGAAGACAAATCAGAACGCGTTTTGAAGTAGCTAAAGCAAACCAAGAACAAGCATATCTTCAATTTGAGCAAGCATTATTAAATGCAGGAAACGAAGTTTCAAACGCTTTGGCTCAGTATAATAATGAGACTGCAAAACTTGAAATTCGTGGCAAGCAAGTAGACGCTTTGAGAAAAGCTGCTGATTACTCTGATGAATTATTGACGTATGGTCTTGTAAATTATCTGGAAGTATTGACTGCTAAAGACAATGCTTTGAACACTGAATTGAATTTAATTGACAATAAATACCAACAATACAACGCCGTAATTGAATTATACCGCGCCCTTGGAGGCGGATGGCGATAAAGAATAGTTCCAGCAATGGGATTATGATTGATTTTGTTTTTGTTCAAAACCACCGGATATTTAGATATTCGGTGGTTTTTTGATTTATAAAGCTAATTGATGATGCTTTCGAGTGCATATTTTTCTTAATCTACTTCAAGTTTTTTTAGAACTATTATCTCGAAATTCGTCATGACTTAATAGATATAGGATGGATTTAAAAGCACTTCAGTTATCACAACTATTTTTACGCTTTGCATTAGGCGTTTCATTTTTGTCAGCAGTTGCAGATCGTTTTGGCTTTTGGGGACAGCCCGGAAGAGCTGGAGTAAGCTGGGGCAATTGGCAAAACTTTGTAAACTATTCAAATAGCTTAAATTCTTTTGTTCCTGAAAAGATAGGAGACCTGCTTGCCATTGTAGCAACAGCCTTAGAGATAGCACTCGGAATTTTACTAATCTTAGGTTTTAAAACAAAGCAAGTCGCCATAATCTCAGGAATATTGCTTTTTAGTTTTGCTTTCATGATGACTTTAAATATCGGAATCAAAGCACCCTTCGATTATTCTGTATGGACAGGTGTCGGAGCTAGTTTTTTGCTTAGCACTTTGCCTTTTTATAATTATAGTTTAGATTATTTGATTGCGAAAAAAGATTGATTTTTGTTTTTAATTAAGGGCCACCGGATGTTTCGATATTCGGTGGTTTTTTTATATTCAATAATGACGTAGCGAGGGGTCATTAATGGCGTATAGAACGTCACTCGACACGTTGCAGACGTCATTTTATACGTATAGGAACGCCATTCGACACGTTAAGTCGTGCATTAATGACGTTGTTCTTCACACTAATGGCGTTGCTGACCACATTTGATACGTCCCTTACCGTCATTATTGGCGTTACTGCCGTGCGTTTTCATGGTTCTAAAGCTAATTAATGGCGTCGCCAAGCACGTTAATGGCATGATGCTACCCCATTAATGCACGAGAGAGCCTCATTGACGCAGTTCTATACCTCATTAACAGATTGAATGATGCTATTAATCAAGTTTTGAAGAAGATTAATGTACATTCTAGGATTATGATTCCTTAGGTATAAAATGCTTTTTCTAAAATTGTAAGAAATATAAACGTTATGTTTTTATTTTAGATATATTTGGAATCTATCGAAATTACTTAAGCCTATTTGTTTTTAAGGATTTATATAAGTGTTCAAATAAAAATTCTATTTTGAAAAGCAGAACTAAAAGATTTAGCTTAAAAATATTATCGACAGTGATTAGTAAATCAGCATTAAAAATTTAAAATAAGATTTGATGAAAGAATGGTTTAAATATGAATTTGGATATGTAAACATAGATGATGAAAATCTTTATTTTACAAGTTCTGGAAACTGGAGTGAAACGATAGACTTGAATGAAAAGACAAAAAAAGGTGATGCTAAAAACAATAGCAGAAGCTTTTCTATCATCGGATTTATAGTCGTTGCAATTTGCCTGTTCGGCTTCTTGATATTTAAAAGCATCCTCAGTGGCAGAGTTGGATTTACGCTAATTGTAATAACACTTGCGGGTTCTTATAAACTTTATGAGTATTTAAAAACTGAAATCGGACCCAAATTCAGAGTTCCTCTAGATAAGATTTCTGAGATTAGAGCAGAAGAAAAGAATATAGAAATTATTTTTGAGAATGGTGAAGGAATGAACGACAGCTACAAAATCTATAAAATCGAACAAAAAGGGTTCGCCATTATGCTTTCATTAAAAGACATAATTTTAAAATCATAAATTTTAAGTATTATTTTATTAAAGAAGCTATTAAATTTAAAGCTAAAAAATAATTATATGAATAAATTTGAAGATTTTGAGAAAAATCTAGACGAAACCAGGATAACTCCTGATACTATTTTTTACAAACTTTGGTTTTCACCAAGGCTAGTTTTCAGATTTATAAATAAACACAAATATGAAAAGCATTTGACTTTATTGTTAATGCTTGCAGGTATAGCAAGAGTTTTTGATAGAGCAACCTTTCACAGCATGGGCGATAGGTCATCGCTCTTAAACATAATTTTAATATCAATAATAGTCGGTTCGCTATTTGGCTGGATAATTTATTTTATCTATGCTTCTACAATCAGCTGGACAGGAAAATGGTTGAACGGAACTGCAAATCCTCAGGCTGTTTTAAGAGTATTAGCCTATGCATTAATACCTTCAATTGTTGGTTTAGTGTTTTTGATTCCAGAAATTTTAATTTATGGAATTGAGGTTTTTAAGGCTGAAGGCGATGTCTATAGTGCAGGGATAGTTGGCAATGCTGTTTATTATTTATGTGTTTTTATTGAAGTAATTCTTGCAATTTGGTCTGTAGTTCTATGCATTATCGGAATATCGGAAGTTCAAAACTTCTCGATCGGCAAGGCAATTTTAAATTTTATCTTCCCGGTAGTACTTTTTGTTCTCATTATTATAATTACTTCGCTGCTATTTTCAAACTGAACACAATATTTTTAATCAAAAGAAATTATGAAAGACGCTTGGACAGAAAGATGGGATGAAAGATATGCAAGTGAAGAATTTGCATATGGCGAACAGCCAAACATTTATTTTAAAGAACAATTAGCTTCTTTAAAAGCAGGAAAGATTCTTTTTCCTGCAGAAGGAGAAGGTCGAAATGCAATATTTGCTGCCAAAAAAGGTTGGTCTGCGAGCGCATTTGACATAAGTCAAGAAGGAAAAAATAAAGCGCTAAAACTTGCTAATAAAAATAATGTGACTATTGATTATCAGGTTGGAGAATTAGAAAATCTAAATTATAATGAAAATCAATTCGATGCAATTGCTTTAATCTATGCTCATTTTCCAGCCAATCTCAAATCACAAATTCACCAAAGTCTTGACAAATATTTGCGTGTTGGAGGGACCATAATTTTTGAAGCCTTTAGCAAAAAGCATATTGATTATATAAAAAAGAATGAAAAAGTTGGCGGTCCCAAAGATGTTGATTCACTGTTTTCTAGAGAAGAAATTTTGAAAGACTTTAAAAATTATGATGTTCTTGAGCTGAAAGAAACTATAATTGAACTTAATGAAGGTCAGTTTCATAATGGGCAAGGTGCTGTTATTAGATTTGTTGGCATAAAAAAGTAAGTTTCTGAATAGCTTTTCTAAAAGTTGTAAGAAAATTAAATAGTAGCAATTCGTTTTTTTGGCTTAGGAGCAATATAATAAAGGGAGTTCCGTTAAAAAAGGAAACAAACTTATATGAAAAAACATCTTACAAAATTTCTTTTTATCGCCTCCCTTGTTTTAGTAGTTTCCTGTACTAAAAGCGATGTAAAGCAGAATGCTGTTTTTGAAAAATCACTTCCAGATTCAAAAGTTTATAAAGACGAATTGGTAAAACAGATTAAGTCAGCTGACCAATCTTCACTTGCTTATTATTTTAATTCTTACGAAGAAAAAGATGGAAAGGAATATTTAGACATCACAATCGAAGGTAAAAATTTAGAAGCACACACTTTGTTGCTCATTAAAAATTGGGATCAAACACTACAACCTTTGAAAGAATTTAAAGGTAAAGGATATGGCGGCAGTGAGCTGGTTAATTTAAAGTTTGACATCGTGCAAGATTCTGCTACTACAGAGTTTGTCTATTTAAGTGCATCTGAAATTGTAGATTAGATTATAAAAAACCCGCAAACTTAAAACTTGCGGGTTTTTTATGCTTAGAGAAATCTTGGTAACTTGCTTATCTTTACGTGACAGATTTTATAATTTCGCCGCATGAAAACTATAGTTCTACTAATTCTAACTTTTATTTCTTTGAAAACATTCAGCCAAAAAGAAAAACAGCCAATGGACTGGCCCAATTTGAAAAAATACGCACAAGAAAATCAAGATCTAGCAACTATAAATGATGAAGGGCGTGTAGTTTTCATGGGGAATTCCATTACCGAATTATGGAAAAATATTGATAGCAGTTTTTTTCAGAACAAGCCTTATGTCAATCGAGGAATTGGCGGGCAGACAACTTCGCAAATGTTGCTTCGTTTTCGTCAAGATGTTATTAATTTAAAACCAGAAATTGTAGTAATCCTTGCAGGAATTAATGATATAGCTGAAAATACAGGGCCAATTTCTTTAGAAAACATCTTTGGTAATATTGTTTCAATGGCAGAATTAGCAAAAGTAAATAATATCAAAGTTGTGCTTTCATCTGTTCTTCCTGCTAATAAATTTCCATGGCGTCCCGATTTACAACCTGCAGAAAAGGTCGCCCAATTAAATGCGATGATTAAAAAATATTGTCAAGAAAACAATAACATATACATTGATTATTATTCAAAAATGTTAGACAATCAAAAAGGATTAGACATAAAGTTTACAAATGATGGTGTTCATCCAACGCTTGCTGGTTATAAAATAATGGAGCCTTTGCTAGAAGAAGCAATTACTAAGACAAGAGATAATTAATCGCAGAAGCCATAATTGACAGCTCCTTTGTCAAGTTTCTTTCCAGTTTTAAAAACTGTGTGCTGTTGCACTTTTCTATTAGCCAGCGCATCATTTAAAAAGCCCAAAATATAGGACTGATCTTTTTCAAAAAGTGTCCCGCTGAATTCATGCCCGCCATTGCAGTAAGTAAAAAGCGAGGCCGATCCATTGAGCTTTATTATGTGATTATAAATCGAATAAGAACCAAAAAGCATCAGCCAATTTGTTGAATTAACTTTGCAAAGATGATGAGCTGCGGTTGCATAAGGTACAGTCACATCGCTACTTCCATGGAAAAATAGCATCGGAATAAGGTTCTTTTCTGTAATCAAATTCAAATCCATAATTGCACCAGCACCAGAAATTAAACCAGCATATTTAAAATCTTTTGGGAGTGTATTTTTATAAAGATTCATAGTTTTTATATCCCAAAAAGCGGCATGAAGTACACTTTCAGCTCCTGCACTTGAACCCGCAATAAAAATTTTGGAAGGATCAATATTGTATTTCTTCGCATTTTTCAAAAAGAATGCCGTTGCCAGCCAGACTCCATTTGCGCCATGCTGAAAGGCTTTTATCTTATTGCTGAGCGCTCCGTCACAACCAAACTTCTTTCCTTTAGCATATAAACTATAAGAAATAGTCGCGGTTGCAAAACCATTTGTTGCTAAATAATTGCAGAGACTGTGCCCTGATTCTCTTTCTCCGCCAGAAAAACCACCGCCATGCACATAAATTACTAAAGGCATTTTTTCTTTAGTTGTCTTTTCAGGAACAAAAAAATCTAAGTCTAATTGAAGAGTATCATTTTTGGCATAAGTTAGCGTCATCATTTGCTGTGCAAAAGCAACATGAACGGCAAAAAAGAAAATTGTGCTAAGTAAAATCTTTTTCATTTGTGGTAGGTTTTGGGGTTTAATGAACTCTAATTTAATTCTTTTTTCACAAAAAATAAAAATTCGAAGTTAGTTTGTTATTGAATTCATAATCATTCCTGCATGAATTCTCGAATTTTCGATAAACCACTTTTGTGTTTCCATGCCTCCACAAACCACTCCTGCCAAATAAAGCCCTTTCACATTAGTTTCCATAGTTTCGGGATTATATTGTGGTACTTTTAAAGCATCGTCAGAAAGTTTTACCCCCATTTTTTCTAAGAATTCAAGATTTGGTCTGTAACCTGTAAGTGCTAAAACGAAATCATTTTCTATTGTAATTTTGCCTTCTGGCATCATAATATCAACATCATTTTCGCGAATTTCAGAAAGCGTAGATTCAAAATAAGCCTTGATGCTGCCTTCAGCAATTCGATTTTCAATGTCGGGCTTTGCCCAATATTTTACGCGATTGTTGATTTCATTCTTTCGGATGACCATTGTTACTTCAGCCCCTTTTCGGTAACATTCTAAAGCCGCATCTACCGATGAATTATTGGCGCCAACAACAAGAATTTTACGAAAAGCATATTCGTGAGCTTCTTTATAATAATGACTGACTTTGGGTAAATCTTCACCAGAAATATTCATGTATAAAGGGATGTCATAAAATCCGGTAGCGATAACTACATTGGCTGCAGTATACTTTTTCTTGCTGGAAATGATTTCAAAAGAACTGTCATTTTGCTTTTCTACGCTTTCCACATTTTCAAATAAATTAATATTAAAATTAAAATAGCGGTGGATGTTTCTGTAATATTCTAGAGCTTCCTGGCGTCCAGGTTTTGGTGCGATGCAATTAAACGGAATTTGACCGATTTCTAATCGTTCTGCGGTAGAAAAAAAGGTCATGTATAATGGATAATTGAAAATGCTGTTGACCAAAGCTCCTTTTTCAAGAATCAAATAGTTCAAATTTTTCTTTTGTGCTTCGATGGCGCAGGCTAGACCAATGGGACCACCGCCTACAATTATTAAGTCGTATTTCATAGTGAGAGTAATTACCGAAAATTCACAGATTTAAGCTTAGCATTGCCAATTAATCTGTAAAAACCTGCGAATCTGAGGTATAAAATTGCAGTGTTTTATTTCCAGTTCTTATAAGGATTTTTGCTTAAATAAGCATTGTAATATCGTTCATCATTGGTGACTTCTTTACCAAGCCAATTTGGTCTTTCAAAAGCTTCATCTTCTGATTTTAGTTCGATTTCAGCAACAATAAGTCCTTCATTATCGCCAAAAAATTCGTCAACTTCGTAAGTATGATTTCCAATTTCAACTTCATAACGAATTTTATCAATCACACCGCTTTCGCATAGTTTAAGTAAGTTTTTAGCATCAACCAAAGCAATTTCAGTCTCCCATTCAAAACGTGACATCCCGGTTTCGTTTCCTTTTCCTTTGATAGTTACAAAGCCGATTTCGCCTTTAACTCTGACGCGAACCGTGCGTTCTGGATTGCTGTTTAGATAACCTTGGGCAATGTGATTTTTATGAGAAGCTTCTGATTTAAAAGCATCGGAAGTGACGAGAAATTTTCTTTCGATCTCCAGCATATTATGATATTTTTAAGCAACGAATTTACGGATTAATGCGCCTCAATTTGTATTTTTACAGTTAAAGCTTAAGCTACTTCCCTCATGAAATTTAAAAAAACAAAGCCAAAACTGTCCCCGACATCTTTTCTTAGCCATTATTTTGACGAGAGCCAGCTTTGGACCCAAGCCAATGACGAAATTGAATTGTTGGTGCAATTTGTGGAACTTATTCGCCCAGCAAAGCCTAAAAACACTGCTGTTCTTAGCATCAGCGAAATTTTAGAATTCCTGAAAAAGAATGATTTCATTCGACTGCAACTTTCTTATTATCTAAAGAAATTACTCTTAAATAAAAAATTCAATAAGTTTCTGTCTGACGCAGGAATTCTTCAAGATGTAGATTTTTTATTTGAAGTCAGAAAGCGAATTTTCGCAAAACTGCTTCCCTTTCAGCCTAAAAAAGATTCGCTGGAATATGTCTTGAACCAAGTTTTTTATAAAGACACTGATGCGATTTGGGTCAATAAAATTCCGTTTTCAGAACTGGAAGAATTGTATGATCTTTTACTTTTTAGTTCGATTTATGAGACTGCAAAGGAAGATTCTGTACTATCTGAATTATTGCTTTCGATGAATATTATCACGCAAAGAATAAGCGGCCGCGCGATGGAGACTGATGTGAGCAAGATGGTTCCTGAATATGACAATCTTGACAGTCCGTTCGTAGCTTTTGAAAAAGAATTCCACCAGATTGATTACCGAATTCGTAATTCAGAGGAACATTATATCACGTCGGCAGATTTGTTTTACAAACAGCTTTTGATTTTGCACAAGCAATGTATTGATTTTGTAGAAAAGGCATTTGCCAACACTTCAAAATATGGAATTTCGCTTCGAGTAAACCAAAATTTGCTTCGCATAAGACAACAATTACATCGATTGAAAGTGCTGATTCCGATCTTGCTTGTTGACAATGAAGAAAGCAAAAAACGCAATGGAATTCACCTGGCGCTGAAACTTATAAAATACAATTGTTATAAAAATAATGTTCGTGATTTGGTCAGTGAGAGCACACAGCTGTTGTCTTATGAAGTCACGCAACATACCGCAAAAACGGGGGAAAAGTATATTACTGAAAGCAAATCTGAATATTTTAAAATGTTCAAAGCTGCTTTAGGAGGAGGTTTGATTGTAGGGATTCTTTGTGTCATAAAAGTGCTTTTGGGAAAGGTACATACTAGTGATTTCGGGCATGCATTTTTATACAGCATGAATTATTCATTAGGATTTATAGCAATTTATTTGTGTGGCTTCACTTTAGCGACTAAACAGCCCGCAATGACAGCCTCGGCATTGATTCGCGCTTTGGAACAAGGAATGAAAAAGCAGGGAAAACCTTCAGAAAAGCATTATGCTTTTGCAGTGTTGTTTGCAAGGGTTTTCCGATCACAATTTATTGCTTTTGTTGGCAATGTTGTCATGGCTTTTCCGGTTTCGTTATTAGGAATTTGGTTAATTGACTATGCTTTTGAATACAATATCGCTGCTTCAAAATGGACAAAATTACTGACTGATTTGAGTCCGATACATTCGCCTGCGATTTTTCATGCTGCAATTGCCGGAGTTTTTCTTTTCTTATCAGGAATTATCTCCGGAAGCATTGCCAACAGAGACAAACATGGACAAGTTTATTATAGAATTCAAGAACATCCTATACTAAAGAAAAGTTTTGGAAGAGAAAAAACTAAGAAGTTTGCCTCGCTTTATGAAAAGAAATGGGCGGGCATAATTTCAAATTTTTGGTTCGGAATTTTCATGGGTTCTACAATGTCTATCGGTTTGTTTTTTGGATTAGATTTAGATATTCGCCACATTACTTTTGCCAGCGGAAATTTGGCTTTGGGAATGTATGGTGCTGATTTTTTGATGTCAATGAAATATGTAATTTGGGGAATTATCGGAATAGGGGTTATCGGATTGGTGAATTTTTTGGTAAGCTTTGCGCTTTCGCTAGGATTGGCTTTTCGTTCGAGAAATATTCCGTTAACAGAACTTCGTTATATTATTTCATCGATTTGGCAACATTTCAGATTCAAGCCGCTAAGTTTCTTTTTCCCTTCGGAAAGTAAATACAAATCAGATATTGAGAAAATTTATTTAACTTCAGAAGAGAAAAAATAAATAAAATCAATCTCCATTTTATTGTTTTGAATTACTTTTGAAATAAGAATTAGAACTACTTTTTCTTTGGGAGATTTATGCAGGAGATTATTCAAAATCGTAAAATTATTCACGTCGATATGGATGCATTTTATGCTTCTGTAGAACAAATGGACAATCCTGAACTTCGAGGGAAACCCATTGCTGTTGGTGGCGGAGAAATTCGGGGTGTTGTTGCGGCGGCGAGTTATGAAGCTAGGAAATTTGGGGTAAGAAGTGCTATCAGTGGTTATTTAGCTAAGAAAAACTGTCCGGAATTAATTTTTGTGCGCCCTAGATTTGAGCGCTATCGGGAGATTTCTGCAAAAATTCAGAAGATTTTTAGGGATTATACAGATTTGGTGGAGCCACTTTCTTTAGATGAAGCTTATCTTGACGTAACTGAAAATAAAAAAGGAAATCCGAGCGCGACTTTAATCGCCCAAGAAATTAGGAAACGTATTTTTGATGAAGTTGGATTGACAGCTTCCGCCGGAATTTCAATCAATAAGTTTATAGCCAAAGTAGCTTCTGATTTTAATAAGCCAAACGGACAAAAAACGGTAAATCCTGATGAAGTTTTGGCTTTCTTAGAAGAACTTCCGATTCGAAAATTCTATGGAGTTGGAAAAGTGACGACCGATAAAATGTATCATTTGGGAATTTTTACAGGAAAAGACCTAAAAGAAAAAAGTTTGGAGTTTTTGGCCAAGCATTTTGGAAAATCTGGCGCATTTTATTATCACGTCGTTCGTGGAATTCACAATAGCTCGGTAAAATCTGAGAGAATTGCTAAATCTGTAGGTGCTGAACATACTTTTGATGAGAATTTATCTTCTGAAATTTTCATGATTGAACGTTTGGATGAAATTGCGGCGACCTTAGACAGGCGATTAAAAAAACACGGAATTGCTGGAAAGACGGTAACCTTAAAAATAAAATATAGCGATTTTACACAACAAACACGAAGCAAAACGATGCCTTATTTTATTGCTGACAAAAGTCTTATTTTAGAAGTAGCTAAAGAATTGCTTTATCAAGAAAAAATGAAAGATTCTGTGCGGTTGCTCGGAATTTCGCTAGGAAATCTGAATACAGAAATCAAAAAAATTGTAGTTGTGCAGCTCAAATTTGATTTCTAGTCTTATATATAAGTTAAACTTGGCACTGTTTCTTTATGTTATCTTTATATGAATTATATTTGTTAAAATTTATGCTAAATGGCTCATCTTAATGATTATGATAATGCATTTGCTCGTTATTCCAAAACATTGGAAAACAAGCCTATGCCGTTACATTCATGGGATTTATTTAGCAGTCATTTTAATGAATTAAAAGCTTCTGTTTTTGATGGAGGAAAGCTAGAATTATTAGCTAAAAATTGTGGCTGGACCAAGAACTGGGATTTTACTGAAGAACTTCAGAAAGAGAATGTAATCGTGGTTACAGATACTCATCTAAATATTATTTTTGCATCTCAAAATATAATTAAGATGACGGGTTATTCTTCGGATGAAATCTTAGGTAAAACTCCGAAAATGTTTCAAGGAAAAGAAACTTCAGATGAGGAAAAAAAATTAATTCGCGAAGCGATTAACCTTGAAGAACCGTTCAGCAAAACAATTTTGAACTATAAAAAAAATGGAGAAACTTATCTTTGCCATATCAAAGCTTTTCCTGTTTTTAACAATAAAAAAGTGTTGGTGAATTTTGTGGCTTTTGAGAAAGCGGCATAAAAAAAGCCCTCTATTTCTAGAAGGCTTCTGTATTGTTTTTAGTGTAATTAGTTTCTGCTAGAAAGCTTTGAAATCAATCTTAAGAATTCTATATACAACCAGACTAAAGTGATCATCAATCCCATGGCGCCAAACCATTCCATATATTTTGGAAGACGGTTTTTAGCTCCTTTTTCAATCATATCAAAGTCTAAAAATAAATTCAAAGCTGCAATAATAATTACAACAACGCTAATTCCAACACTCATCAATGAATTATCATAATGAACTGCTCTAAAACTTGTAAACATAGATAAAAGCCAAGAAACTAAGTAATAGGTTGCTACTGCTAAAGTTGCTGCAATTACAACCGATTTGAATTGCTCAGTTACTTTCACGATTTGATATTTATACAAAGCAAAACAAACCAAAAACGTCACAAATGTAGCTCCAACTGCTTGAATTACAATTCCAGGATACATTGCTTCAAAAACTGCGGAAATTCCTCCGATAAACAAACCTTCAAATAAAGCATATGCTGGCGCTAAATAACTAGAAAGTTGCGGTTTAAAAGAAGAAACGACTACTAAAATTAATCCGATAACGGCGCCACCAATTGCAAGTGGAAGTGGATTTGTTCCGTTAAATGCCATATACCAAGTCAAGGAAGCAGTTGCCAAAAGAAGCAAAAGCATGATAAAACTTTTGTTGATTGTCCCTGAAACCGTCATTTCTTGGTTATAAGAAATTAATGTAGAATCTTGCTGAAAAGCATGCGCAGTCGGTTTGCTAAAAGACTTATTGCCTAAAAATGGATTGTTCGATTTAAAATTCATAATTCCTCTATTTTATAAGTTGTTCAAATATAATTGTTCTTTTTGTGTTATCCCAAAGATTGTTCCATAAAAAAAATCCGTTAGTGGTTATGCTAACGGATTTTTTAATATTATAATTAAGATTACTCGATTTCAGAAACTCTCAACGTGTTTACCATTCCTTTGTCAACTACTGGCATTGCTGCAAGATTGATCAAGAAATCTCCTTTTTCAACATATCCTTTTTGTCTTGCAATTTCATTCACGTCAGTCACAGTGTCGTCAGTGCTCACAAATTTGTCATAGAAATAAGAATTAACTCCCCAAAGAAGGCTCAACTGTGTCAAGATTCTTTTGTTTGAAGTGAAAACCAAGATGTGAGATTGTGGTCTCCAAGCTGAAATTTGAAACGCAGTATAACCACTGTTTGTCAAAGTACAGATTGCTTTTGCCTTGATTACGTTTGCCATCAAAGCCGCGTGGTGACAAATTGATTTAGTAATAAATCTTTTTGTTCTTACTTGTGGCGTATTTTGAGGTACTTGGATTAGCGGAGAATCTTCCACCGCTTCAATGATTTGCGTCATTTTTTCTATAACTTGAACTGGATAATTTCCAACAGAAGTTTCTCCTGAAAGCATCACGGCATCAGCTCCGTCCATTACAGAGTTAGCAACGTCATTCACTTCCGCACGAGTTGGCGTCAAGCTTGTAATCATTGTTTCCATCATCTGCGTAGCGATAATTACTGGAATTCTAGCCGTTTTTGCTCTTTGAACCAATTTCTTTTGGATCAACGGAACTTCCTGTGCTGGAATTTCAACACCAAGATCGCCACGGGCAACCATCAAACCGTCGCAGAAAGCTACGATTTTATCGATGTTTTCAACACCTTCTGGTTTTTCAATTTTAGCAATAATCGGAATTTTATAGCTTGAATGCTTAGCGATCAAATCTTGCAATTCCATTAAATCTTCTGCATTTCTTACGAAAGAAAGCGCAATCCAATCTACTTCATTTTCAATTGCAAAAAGTGCATCTCTGATATCTTTTTCAGTCAAAGCTGGAAGCGAAACTTTTGTATTTGGCAAGTTTACTCCTTTTTTAGATTTTAAAGGACCTCCTTGGATAACTTTACAAACTACTTCTGAAATTCCGTTAGTTTCTAAAGCTTCGAACATCAATTTTCCATCATCAAGAAGGATTTTTTCTCCTGGCTTAACATCTGCTGGAAACTGCTTGTAGTTCATGTAAACTCTTTCTGCAGTTCCTGGGATGTCATCAGCAGTTTGAAATGTAATAATGTCGCCTGGGCTAACTACTACATCTTCTTTCATCACGCCGACACGCAATTTTGGTCCTTGCAAATCCGCAAGGATTGCAGTATTGTACCCAAATTCATCATTCAATTCGCGAATCATATCGATTCTTGCCTTCACATCGGTGTAATCTGCATGAGAAAAGTTAATTCTAAATACATTAACACCTGCTTCAATCATGTCCTTAAGAACAGGTTTTGTGCTGCAAGCGGGGCCTAATGTAGCTACAATTTTCGTTTTTTTATTTGTCAACATTTATTAAAAAATTAAGTTGTTTTTCGATTTTATAGTGTCAGGAACTACTTCGTAAACTGTTGTAATCCTGTCAATTTTGTTTAGTTTTTGTAAAATCTCTTCCTGATTAAAAGTGCTACAGTTATTTTCAATTTTCAAAAAATAATCTACTTTTTTCAATTCAGGAAGAAGGTATACTTTAGTTGAAATTTCTACATCCTTATCTAAGAAAAGATTGTTTCCTTTACTAGTTTTATGAACAGTAATCTCGTTTTTGTTTTGAATCAAACTCCAGCAAATATCCTTAGAGTCATCGTTAAAGCTGAACTTAGCGAACATAGCTTCTCCTTCTCGGGTTTTAATCCCGATTTCCTCCTTACTTCTACTCAATAAAATTGGTAATTGCTGGTTGATGAAGAAAGCAAGTCTAAAGTCTTCCAATGAAGTATGGATAGCGAAAAGCTCGTAATCTACTTCGTCAAATTCGTCAAGACTTAACTTATGGATGCCCATATTGAAATTAAATAAGTCGTAAATATAGTTATAAATATTGACGATTTATATATTAAATATGTATCTTAACCTTAATTTATCAACGAAAACGATATAGTTTTAAGATATTTATATTTACTTATTATCAATTTTCTGCTGAAAAGCAAAATAAGCTCTTTGAGAAGCTTTTTCTTCTGCTTTCTTTTTTGAAGTTGCTCTTGCTTTTGAAATCACCTTATTGTCGATGCTTAATTTCACACCAAATAATCTTTCACCACCAATTCCGTTATCTTCAAAAACGTCATAATGAAAAGCTCTTTTTTCTTTTTGGCACCATTCAATTAAAAGGCTTTTGTAACTGATCACTTTTCCTTCTAATTTGGCAATATCTACATAAGGAGCAATAACTCTTTTTTGGATGAATTTCTCACAATAAGAATAGCCTCTATCTAAATAAATGGCTCCCACCAAGGCTTCAAAAATATTTCCATGGATATTTTCTCCAAAATGTTGCACAGGAACCTTGCTTTCAATAAATCGAATCAAATCCAAATCCCGACCCAATTCATTCAAATGCTCGCGACTTACAATTTTTGAACGCATTTTTGTTAGATAGCCTTCATCTCCAGACGGCACTTTATTAAAAAGGTGCGCAGCAATTACAGAACTCAACATGGCATCGCCGAGGAATTCCAGACGCTCATAATTAATTGCATTTCCGTCTGAATCAAGCTTGTTTGAAGAGCGATGCGTGAACGCTCTTCGGTAACATTCTAAGTTTAAAGGCTTAAAACCTAGTATTTTTTGAACATCAGCAAAAAAAATCCCGTCTTCTGGAGAACGGGAATTTGTAAATATTTTTCTGATTATACTCATCTGAAATATTAAAGGTCTAATTTTTTTACCAAAACACAAGCATTGTGTCCGCCAAAACCAAAAGTATTGCTCATCACTACTTTCATGTCTCTTTTTTGAGCCTTGTTGAAAGTAAAGTTTAATTTAGAGTCAATGTTTTCGTCATCTGTAAAGTGGTTGATCGTCGGAGGAACAATTCCGTGTTTGATTGATAAAATACAAGAAATTGTTTCAATAGCTCCCGCAGCGCCAAGCAAGTGGCCTGTCATAGATTTCGTAGAATTCAAATTCAATTTATAAGCATGCTCACCAAAAACATGTTGAATTGCTTTTGATTCTGCGATGTCACCAAGAGGTGTTGAAGTTCCGTGCATGTTTACACCATCAACATCTTCTGGCTTCAAACCAGCATCTCTCAAACAATAATTCATTACGTTTTTCGCTCCCAAACCTTCTGGATGTGGCGCCGTGATGTGGTGCGCATCAGCAGACATGCCTCCTCCGCCAATTTCACAATAAATTGTTGCGCCACGAGCAATTGCATGTTCGTATTCTTCAAGAATCAAAGCACCGGCACCTTCGCCAAGAACAAAACCTTCACGGTCTTTATCCATTGGTCTTGAAGCTGTTTTTGGATCATCGTTTCTTGTTGACAAAGCGTGCATTGCATTAAATCCGCCCATTCCGGCAATAGTTACTGCTGCTTCTGAACCGCCAGTTACCATTACATCAGCATGATTTAATCTGATATAATTGAAAGCGTCGATCATTGCATTTGTAGAAGACGCACACGCAGAAACTGTCGTGAAATTTGGTCCTCTGAAGCCATATTTAATTGAAATATGTCCGCCTGCAATGTCCGCAATCATTTTTGGAATAAAGAAAGGATTAAATTTAGGGATGCCGTTTCCGTTTGTAAAATCGGTAACTTCTTGTTGAAAAGTTTCAAGACCTCCAATTCCAGAACCCCAAATAACTCCAACTCTATCTTTATCTAATTTGTCAAAATCAAAATTCGCGTCTTTAACTGCCTCTTCAGATGAAACCATTGCATATTGCGCATAACGGTCCATTTTGCGGGCTTCTTTTCTATCTATAAAATCTACTACATTAAAGTTTTTCAGCTCGCATGCAAATTTAGTTTTGAAATGAGTAGTATCAAAATAGGTTATTGGCGCAGCACCGCTAACACCATTGATCAGACCGTTCCAGTATTCTTGAACGTTATTTCCAATCGGCGTCAAAGCACCTAAACCAGTTACTACAACTCTCCTTAATTTCATACTTAAAATTTTATAGTTATAATTTATATAAAAAATACCCGTGCTTTCTTCTTAGTCATAAAAAAGAGACAGGGGTATTGCATAATTGTGTCTTAATGATTGATGGCAATCAAATTCTTTAGTTTAAAAATAATAACTCCCGTGAACTCAAAAGAATGCACGGGATGTTATTGTTATTATTTTTTTGCTTCTTCTATGTAAGAAATTGCTTGACCTACAGTAGCAATGTTTTCAGCTTGGTCGTCTGGAATTTGAATATCAAATTCTTTTTCGAATTCCATAATAAGCTCAACAGTGTCTAATGAATCAGCTCCTAAATCATTTGTGAAGCTAGCTTCTGTTACAACTTCGTTTTCGTCAACACCTAATTTGTCTACGATAATCGCTTTTACTCTTGATGCAATGTCTGACATAATCTTTTAATTTTTGAATTTAATTGTTGGCAAAAATAAAAAACTTTATTTTAAAACCACGTTTTAGTTGATAAATGTGAGTACTAATTTAAAAAAAATATTTCACAAAGGCTTCCAAAATTTATTTATTATCATTTATTATTCTTTTTTTTGTGGTGAAATTAACTAAGGTCTAATGAAAAAAATCATACTATTTGCTTCGGGTTCGGGTTCAAACGCTGAAAATATCATCAAATATTTTCAGCAAAAAAAGACGGCCGAAGTGGTAGCCGTTTTTTCAAATAATCCAGATGCAAAAGTGCTCGAAAAAGCATCAAATCTTCAAGTTTCTACCTATGTTTTCACAAAAGAAGAACTAAATAGCGGAAAAGTCTTGCAGAAAACGAACGAATTTCGTCCTGACTTGATTGTCTTGGCAGGATTTTTATGGAAATTTCCAGAAGATATTGTTGCCGCATATCCAAATAAAATCGTCAATATTCATCCGGCACTTCTTCCAAAATATGGTGGAAAAGGAATGTATGGCATGAACGTTCACAAAACGGTTTTAGAGAACAAAGATTCTCATTCTGGAATCAGCATTCATTTTGTAAATGAAAATTATGACGAAGGCGCAATGATTTTTCAAGCGAATGTTTTGGTAAATGAATGCACAACTGCTGAAGAAATAGCCTTGAAAGTTCAAGAATTAGAACATATTCATTTTCCTGAAGTTATTGAAAAAATAATTACCAAATAGACTTCTTAGGCATATTAAATTTTCAGACAACTTAGATTGTCTAAAAATTCAAAGTCCAACTCAAGTCTTGCAGTCTAAAAATCTAATCATCTAAGTAGCCTAAAAAATGTCCCACCAAGTTCACATATACACAGACGGCGCTGCCAAAGGAAATCCAGGTCCGGGTGGTTATGGCGTTGTCATGGAATTAGTTGGGTCTCCTTATAGAAAAGAATTTTATGAGGGTTTTCGATTGACTACAAATAATAGGATGGAACTTCTGGCTGTAATTGTAGGTTTAGAAAAACTAAAAACGACCGGAACAAAAGTCTTGGTGGTTTCAGATTCAAAATATGTTGTTGATTCTGTTTCAAAAGGTTGGGTTTTTGGTTGGGAAAAGAAAAACTACGCTGGAAAAAAAAATTCAGATTTGTGGAAACGCTTCCTTATTATTCATAGACAGCACAAAGTAGATTTTAAATGGATAAAAGGCCATAACAATCATCCGCAGAATGAACGATGTGATCAATTAGCCGTTTATGCTTCATCGCAGCCTAATTTGTCAATTGATAAATGGTATGAAGAAATTGGGTCAAAGCAAGTTTAACCTGGAATCACTTCCACTAAAATTTCATTTCCGGCTTTGTCAAAATAAGTACACGTCATACCGTCTGTTTTTACAATCCATTTCTCGATTCCTGATTTTGCACAGTCTCTGCAAAACGTCATATAATCGGTGCCGCCTTTTTGATGTAATTTTAGGTCAGAAATGAATTGGTCTTTGTTTACCGTTTCTGAAATTTCTAAGTCGGGATATTTGCCTTCTGATTTTGTTTTAAAATCATTGCTTCCAAAATAAACTGAGTGGCTGTCTTTCACAAAAGTTTCGAAAGAAATTACGCCAAGCTTGATTAAATCTTGCATATAATTTGGAAAATCGGCACCACTTTTTACTTTTGAATGTGCGGCTTGTATTTGGTCTATTGCAAACATAGAATTATTTGTTTTTTCAAATATATAAAAAGTTTGAAACAGATTTTAATTAAAAAAAGCGTGCAGGAAAATTCCAACACGCTTTTAAATTAAGGATTGCTGATTTTATTTTTTATCTAAATCTTTTGATTTGCTATAACCAACAAGCAATCCGATTCCGGCCATTGTAATAATAATTGACGGATAAACTGCATCGTCGTTTAAATCAGTATACGTTGTGATTAATAACGCAATAAAGATTCCTACGCCACTTCCGATTAACAATAAGGCAAAATTTAGGATAAAAACTTTCCACATCGGCGTGCTGTCTCTTCTTCCTTTCATGAAAATTGATGCATCGACGCCTTTTTCAATTAATGCCAAGCGTTCTCTATTTCTAGTAGAATACATAAGATAAAAAACTCCGAAGATCATAAGGAAAAAACTAACTGGAATTAACATGTCTGGACCCATAACTGTATTTTTTAATTGATTGATATACCCTTTTGACGACAGCAGATTAATTTAGGTTACAGAATTATGGAAAAAAAATTAATTTACTTTTAGTGTAACCTTTCAAACAAGATTGCCGTCTTATGTAATATGACTAAACTATCTGATCAGCATTTTATCAATCAAATCATTGGAGGCAACACCAATGCGTTTTCGATTTTGGTTGACAGATATAAAGATTTGATTTTTTCTTTGGCTTTAAAAATGGTCAAAAATAGGGAAGAAGCCGAAGAAGTTGCGCAAGATACTTTTATCAAGGTTTTTAATTCTTTAGATAAATTTAAGGGTGATTCTAAGTTTTCAACATGGATTTATAAAGTAGCTTACAATACTTGTCTTGATCGTATGAAAAGGAATAAAAAGGAGGAAGGAAATATCAATATTGATGATTTTTCAGAGCATTTGATTAAGACAATGGAAAATGCTTTAAGCAAAATGATTGACGAAGAGCGAAAGAAATCGATTCAAGATTGCTTAAATTTGTTACCAAGCGATGAAGGATTTTTGCTGACTTTGTTTTATTTTGAAGATCAGAGTTTGGATGAAATTGCTAAAATTATGAATATTACAGCCAACAATGCAAAGGTCAAATTATACAGAAGCAGGCAAAAATTGGCCTCAATTCTAAAAGAAAAACTTGAACCAGAAATTATAAATTATTATGAAAGAGGAAGATAAAAATATTGAAAAATTTATAGATAAGGTGATGGCAGAAACTTCTCTAGAAACTCCGTCATTTGATTTTACATCTAAAATAATGGCACAGGTTTCAGTCGCAAAACAGCCAAAAGTTATTGAATATGAGCCATTGATTTCAAAACCAGTCTGGTATTCGATATTTGCAATTATTTTTGGAATAATGGCTTACTCGTTTTTCAGCGAAAGCAAAGAAAGCCAATTTGATATTGATTTAAGTGGTGCAATTTCTAGTCTGATTCCGAATGTGCATTTTTCAGATACAACGACTTATTCGGTTTTAATTGTGACTTTAATGGTTTTAATTCAGATTCCGCTATTGAAGAATTATTTTGATAAGCGGTTTGAAGTTTAAAAAATAAAAGCAGTCGATTAATCGACTGCTTTTATTTTTTAAGTACTCATTTCAACATTATCCCAATCATTTTCTCGATTAAAAGCCCATTCCAGCGCTTTTCGTCTTTCATAAATAATGCCTTCGTTTAGCTTTGCTTCCCGACCGTTGATTCGTTCGTCAACGCAATACCAGTGCAGCCTGTAATAAAAATCCAGCATTTTATAAATTTCTAATTCAGGACGTAAAGCTTCTAGGCTCTCTAGCTTTTGATTGCTTTCGCCTTGTTCTAAATTGGGCAAAAGCGAAGCCATCTCATCGCCGACATTTTCTTCGGGCTGAAGGCTGTCAATCATTTCGGTGAGCCACATAAACGACCATAAAGCCTCAAGATACCAAAGTAATGAATTTACTTGAATCTGGGTTAAATCTTCATTTTCTGTTTCAAGGATTTGTTTCTCTTCCTCTGAAAGATGTTCAGTCAAATTATTATTTTCAATCCAATCTTTCATCAAGTAAGTTGGCGCTTCAAAAGCAATATTGATCAGCGCATTCATCACCGCCATTCGGATGCGAATTTCTTCAATAGACCGCATGGCCGGAGTCTCTAAAATCGGAAGCCATTGGTTAAATTTATAGCTTTTTTTAGAAATTAGCTTGTCGTTTTGTGCCTTAATCTCGTGTTTTAATTCGTCTGTCATCTTGATTTACGCTTTAAGTTTCAAGCTGTTTCCGTCTAAGAATTTTGCCTTCGATTCTGTAATCTGGATTTTCTGATCTGCCGTAAAGCCTATTGTTTCGCCATCATTTAAAGTTACATCAGATTCAATGATATAAGAAGCGATGGCAATAATGAAATCATACAAATCGCTGCGCTCCATCTCGCTTTCGATAATTTCAATCTCGGTTTTGCCGAATTCTTTCAAGCCATAGGTATAAGCGCTATTTGAATTTTCTTCGTTCACAAGGCCAATATAAATCCACAGCTGAATCGGAAGTATGTCTTCAAACAAAAGATTTGCAAAATCGATATAAAGTGCCTTTGGCAATAGCAAAGTCTGCATTCCCTGATAAATTCCGATAGCGTTCGAGGTTCTTAAAATGGAAGCGTTCAGTTGCGTGAAAATAATGTGGCGTTCCACATTGTCCATTTCGCCAGACAGCATAGAAACTAAGGCGTGAGTCTTGTGGTTGCTGCATTCTTCAAGAACATTGTTCCACAAGTAAGTATAACTTGCCGTCTCTTCAATTTCTTCTGCCGGAATCGGAGCGCCCATTTGCGCAACGGCAACCAACTGCCCATTGATGTTGAAAGTGGCGGTTTCATTATCACCGCTGATTTCAGTGACTTCCAAGCCCCAAAATTCGCGCAGGTCTAAAATGATTTCGTTCAAGTCATACGAATCCTCATTGTTGAATAGTGGCATGGAAAGCAAGACAGAATTGTTTTTTGGTTCTTCTTCTTTCTTTTTAAAAAGGTCTAATAATCCCATAGGTTTTTGATTTTTCTGTTTTAATAGTAATTTCAGAAATCTTGGGGGAGATTTTTGTTTGGTAAGAAAATTACGAAAAATATTTCTTTTGGGAAATTTGTTTTACAAGAATTTTTTGCTAAAATTACCGCCAGTTCATCGAAATTGCACCTACGATTTTGCCCATTGCCTGCTCATCCAAAACATAATTATTTCTGATAAAATTATGCGCAGTTTTACAACCCAAAACAATATCTAAACCCTTCCATATTTCAGGATTGCTTGCTTTGTTCCAAATTTCTTGAAACAGAATCAAGTCTTTTTCGGTCACTTTTTCAGAAATAGAATTAAAGAATTCCTCAGATGTTGTCCAATCATCGTAAGCTATAATTGTGGTTTCTAGATTTGTCATGGTGTTTTAAGATTTTTTTTCCGTAGATTTTAAATTAAAGAAACTAGCCGGTCATGCGCTAGAAGCTTGCGCACAGTTACAAAAGGTAATTTAGCACATTTTTGTTTTCGGCATAATAATCTAAAGGAAAACTATTTCCAAAAAACCAATATGAAATTTCATTCAGCTTAAGAATTAAAATTTCAAATTCATTTATAAAATATAATTCTGGTTTAAGTTTCATTATATATTCAACAATAGAACTATCTACTTCTTTAGTATTATGAGACAATTTTTCGACTAGTTTTTGTATAAAATCTTTATAATTTTCTATTAAAATCTTTTGACGCTCAATTGCAATATTTTGAATCTCATAATCAGAAAAATGATAATCTTTTTTAATTATTTTCTGTAGTGCTGCAATAATGTCTTGATTTTTCATGATTTTGAAATTGTTGCGAGGTTCGCGGTTTGACTACTGTTTTGTATATCTGCGCTTTCGGATTTGTAATTACTTTTCTGATCACCAAGTTACAAATTTTCAGAAACAAAATTTTTAGCATACTCTTTAATTAGCTGTCTAACTTGTCTAAACTCTCCTTTTATTTCCTCGTCAGTTCCTGTGGCTTTTGCTGGGTCGGGAAAATTGTAATGAAATTTTTGAGCTTTTGTTGGAAAGAATGGGCATCGTTCTTTTGCATTGTCACAAACAGTTATTACAAAGTCAAAATCAATATTTAGATAGCCATCAATATTGTTAGAAGTGTGATTTGAAATATCAATACCATCTTCTTTCATTGTTGCAATTGCTTTTAGATTTACGCCATGCGTTTCTACGCCGGCACTATAAATCTCTGCTTTTTTTCCTGCAAAATATCTCAAGTAACCTTCTGCAATTTGACTCCTGCAACTGTTTCCTGTGCAAAGTACAAGTATTTTTTTTGTCATAATTTAAAAGAACAGCCAAATGATATTGATGATGCAAAATTTCGGGTCGAACCCAAAGATAAGCTGCAACACAATAACAGAGGTGGTGATAATAATTGGTTTCTTGTGTTTTGAAAATTTTTCTTTCATGCTAGCAGCAGCCTGAATTGGGAGTGCAGCCCGTTTGATTTACTGATGATTCTGATAGCTTTTTATTTAGTTTTTCTGATGGAATTCTGCAAGCATCTTGTGCTAAGCAAGCAGTTGTTTTGTTTTTAAGCACAAAAGTTTTTCCGTTAAATTCTAAATCATATTTTCCGATAGTGCTGCTTTGGTATTCCACCTCAATCTCAAAATCTTCAATGCCTAGTTTTTCTTCAGAAAGCTTGATTATGTTGAACAATTTATTAGGCTTTAAACGGTGTTCATAATCGTCGGCATTCCACAGTTGAAAGTTTACAACTTTCTCTGAGCGTATGATACCGCCACAATCAATAAAGTTCTTCGTGATCATTCCCACTTCTGTCACATGAAAATGTTCAGGAACAAAAGTTCCGTTTTCTAATTCAAATTCCACATTTTCTAGTGTTGGTAAAATCTGTTTTACTTCTGATAATTTCATTGTTTATTATTTATAGTTAAAATGCAATATTGCGATATAGAAGATCAAAAAAATGCTCAACAGCATTTATCTTTAGAAACAGTTTCTATAATTTTTAAGAAATAAGTATTTAAAATTTCAATCGTTTTTTCATCAATGCAATAGCAAATCGAGTTTCCAGAAATGTTGCCTTTTATGATTCCCGCATTTTTTAATTCTTTCAAATGCTGTGAAACAGTAGGCTGTGCCAATGGCAGTTCATTCACAATATCGCCACAAATGCATTCATTCACTTTCATCAAATACTCAATAATAGCAATTCTTGCGGGATGTCCCAGCGCCTTTGCTATAGTTGCAATTTGGTTTTGTTTATCTGTAAAGTGTTCTGTTTTAGTAGCTCCCATGGTTTTAATTTGTATATCGCAATATTACGATAATTATTTTTAACCTAAGTATTTTTTGACAATAAAACTGCTAAAAATTTATAGAACAAGCGTTGAAGTTTTTATACAATTACTTCCAAAATAGTTAGCGCGGATTTGCAATTTTGCCCTAAATTTTAAACACTTTGAATCTTTATTTTTCTTTTGCCTTCAAATTTTCAAAATAGACTTTAAATTCGTCCACATTTTTATAGGTTGAGTTTGTGACCGTAATATAGGGTTTTCCCTTGTTGAAAAAATATTTTACAACATCCTGGCCCATGTTTAAGGATACATCTGAATCTCCAGCCGGAGTTTCAAAATTTATCGAAGTTTTCCAAAAATTAATAAAAAAAGATAAAACCCTCTTTTTGTCGCCAGTTATTTTTACAGACCCTATGGTGTAGATATCACTAACTTTTACAACATCATAAGTTATAATTAAATGTGATGCGGCTCCTTGTGCTATTTTATCCACGTATATTGTGGTCAGTTTTCCGCCATCGTGCGCTAATTTTGAAGCATCAGATTTTTCAACGTCCATAGCCATTTTATGATATAAAAATTCACTAGTGCGGGTATTCATAAAATTTAAATCAAAATAAGTCATCTGGCTGGTAAATCTCGCCGGATTGTCCCCGATATATTTTGCCGGATAAAAAGGAGAAACTTCTTGAGATTTTGCTAGCAGCGAAGTCATTAAAAAAAATAAAAGTAAAATTTTGTTCATGGTTTTAAAGGTTAGAAGTAAATGTAAATGCTTTACTAATTGATAAGAATGGTATGACTTTTTATGTTTTATTTACTTTGTTTGCGGGCACGGATTGCAAATCCGCGCTAACTATTGTGAATATCCGCACGGTCGGGGTAATGTGTAAATGTTTTTTTCAACACAAATATCTCTTGTACTTAAAGTTAAAATTTTTTCACTTTCTTTATTTTTTGCAGATATAAAGTTTTTGTCATTTTCACTAATTGCAAAATTGTTCAAGTAACTTTTGGGAATAAAATGTTGATGTACTGGCTTACTCATATGTTCTTAAAATTATCGCTAACGGTTTGCAGTTTGGCGAAGTGGCGGCAATCGAAGCACAAATGTTCAGTTTTGCACAAAAGTTCAATCGAAGAACTACCGTTGATTTTAGCACTGAACCCGCCATTTTGCCAAACTGCTGTTAGCTGACGTTTATTTTGTTATTTCTTGCAGTTCAATTTCTAAATCTTTCTTTTCTTTTTCTTTATAAAATTCAGAATTAGTTAATGATTTGTTGAATTCTTTCACCGTCTCAGAATAGTTTTGCTTCAATTCGACTTGAGCCTTTATAATGTACAAATAAGCTTCTGAAAAGTTAGGATAAGTGTCTATTAAGATTTTCCAAGCCTGAATTGCTTTATCGTATTGTTTTTCATTATAAAAATACCAACCCTTACCATTTAAAATACCAAGAGAAAAATTTAGTTTGACTGCGTAATTGGATAATATTTCATTATCAAGTGATGGTTTAATACTTAAATCTCTTTGTTTATTTGAAATATACTTTGACTGAATGGCAGACCAATCTTCAAAGATTTCATAAAGTGCTGTATTTATTAGTAATCCTGGCGTTGAATTATGGTCTGCTTCTTTAAAACGATACCCTTTACTATCTAAAAAAGGATTGTGAATATTCTTAGTGATGGAATCCATCTTAATGAAATCTTCAGGATAATCGTTTCCGATTCCAAAGCGATAATATTTTTTATTAGGAAAAGAGCGTCTATTTAATTCGCTTATAGAATCTGTTAAATCAAGATTTTTCTGTTCAAAAAATGGACTCATAGAAATAATACCACTCAAATCTTTTATTCTTGAACTCAAAAGAGAAGTTGTGAAATAGCCATATCTTGAATGACCGATTAACAACCTAAAAGAAGAAGCATTATAATCTTTTTCAGCAAGGGGGATTAATTCTTCAAATATGAATTTTTCATTTTCAAGTGCAAGTCCATTCGGGTCAGAAATTTTGTATTGTGTTTCAATATAGCGATATCGTTGTTCCGATTCCACACTTATAATTATGGAAGAAGGAATTTGCTCATTACTAGTTAAATAGTCTATTGAATTGAGGATATAATTATTACTTCTTTTATTTTGCTTATCAAACACAATAATTAATGGAAATTTGTTTTTTGTATTTTTTTGCCATTCTATTGGAACTATTATAGAAATTTTTTTCTCGAATCCGAGATTTGTTGAGTTTATTGCTGTGTCTTTTAGTCTTTTATATCTTTCATAGTTTTGAGCAAACAGAGAAGATGTTACTAAAGTGGAAATTAAAAGAAATACTAAATGCTTTTTCATCATCGCAGTTTGGTTTAAATGTCAGCTAACGTCCTGTGACTTTGCGACTGTTGCGGAAATTGAAACTGAGTTCGCTCGGCTGGACTGGACGAAGTTAGGAAATTATAATTTAATTTTATAACTTATTGAGCAATAGCGCAAAACCGCTGTTAAATGCTGCTTTTATTATTTATTATACGATAAATGTAAACATCTTCACCGTCTGAATATTTCGTTTGCTTTTCTCTCATCAAACCGTTTTTCTCTGCAACTTTTTGAGATTTTACATTTCCAATATCAATTATTGAAATCACAGAATCCGTTAATTCATTTTCAAAAGCATAATTGATAAATAATTTTGCGGCTTCGGGCGCAAAACCTTTTCCCCAATACTTTTTAAAAATGTGATAACCGACTTCTATTTCCACAATATTGTCAACTTCTTGAGTCAACAAACCACAAACTCCGATAAAATTATTCGTTTCTTTCTCGATTAACGCTTGATGCCCAAAAAGATTATTAGAATATCGATCAAGTTGTTTATCAATCATGTATTTTGCTTGTTCAAAATTTGTTTTCAACCCAAAATTTGGAAAAAACTCGACAGCATCTTCGTCTGCATAAAAGTCAGCCCAAACAGAAATATCGCTTGTTTTAAGAAAACGAGTAATTAATCTATTTGATTCTAAATTTTCTTTGTACGAATAGTTCGTCATAAAGTTGCGTTTAACGTTCCGGCGCTTTGCCTTTACTTTGTAAAAGCACAAATTTGTAAATTTCTCAAAGGAAAGCAGAAGTGAACTACGCGCTTGGCCAGACTCATGATCCATACCTCGCATTAGTCTTCTGCTCCTCCTTGAGTTTTGTTGAATGGCTTCAAATAGAATGATAGACAACAGGTCTAATAAAGGCTTTAAAGCAAATTCAACTTTTTATTTCACTTAAAATCAAATGTATGAAAAAGTATTTATTTTTTGTAGGGATTGATGTTTCTAAGTCAAAACTAGATGTCACTTTTCTTGAGAAGCCATTAGGAAAGAAAATAGTCCACTTTGTGGTAAGTAACGACAACAAAGGAATTAAAGAGATTGTAAAGCAGCTGAAGAATTGGAAAATTGTTTTAGAAGAGGTGTTGATCAGCTTTGAAGACACTGGTGTTTATTCACTTCCTCTGGGATGTTATTTGACTCGGTACAAGATCGATTATTGGATGATTCCCGCCATTGAAATCAAACGCAGCAAAGGAATCTCCAGAGGGAAAACTGATAAAAATGACTCTAAAGATATTGCATTTTATACCTTAACACATTTGCACAAGTTGCGATTAACACAACTTCCAGAGTTATCATTAATGGAACTTAAATTGCTTTTTACAGAGCGTGAAAAACTACTTAAAAGCTTGCGTATCATTGGAAGCACCAGTGAAGGAATCGGTTATATTCCCAAAGAAGCTATGGGGTGATGTTTTAAAAATTAATAAAGTAGTTATTAAACAACTTCAAAAAGCAATCGAAAAAGTAGAAAGGAAAATGAAAGAAATCATCCAATCCGATGAGCAGCTCAAATTGCAGAACGAGCTCATTCAAAGTATCCCAGGGGTTGGGCCACAAACTGCCTTGTATATTATCTTAGTTACCAAATCGTTTCAATCCTTCGAAAACTGGCGACAGGTTGCTTGTTATGCTGGAGTAGCTCGATTTGAATACAGTTCTGGAAGTTCTATAAAAGGAAGGACAAAGGTCAATCATCTAGCAGATAAAAAACTAAAATCGTTACTGAATATGTGTGCTTTAAATAGCAAAAAACACGACGCGGAACTCAAACAATATTATGCACGGAAAGTAGCTGAAGGGAAATCGAAAATGTTGGTTTTAAATAATATAAGATGCAAACTATTGGGACGAATTTTTGCAACCATTAAACGTGGAACACCTTATGTAAACATTCAAAAATTTGCAGCATAATTTTAGCATTTTTTACTTGGATTTTGCCATAGAATGCGAGGTTGCGAACTTCGGAACCGATTATTTTCTGTTAAAGATAAAATTTCTTGCGAAATGTAAACATGAATTTACTACAAAATTCGCAATCTTGCCAAACGCCTGTTGTGTACAGTTATTCTTTATACTTAATATTATGTATTTCAAATTTCTTACTTAATATTTTTATTATGTCATAACTTTTCTTTTTTGATGGAGTGTCAAGATATATTTTAAAAAGGTTTTCTTCAATTTTTTCAATAATAACATTAAAAAAATCAGTTGGGGTAATCTTTATATTTGAAAAATTATAAGGACATAAATATTTGTATAAATCATAAAACTCAAACTCAGTTTCAGTAAAAATTTCAAAAACTAGACAATATTGATAATTGGAATTTTTATCAAAAGTTAAGCTGTTTTTTAATTTATTACTTAATTCTTCTAGTTCTTTGATTTTTTCAACTAATTTATTATTTGTCTCTAAGATTTCTTTATATAAGTGTAATGATTTTCTATCAATTACTCCATGATGAGCCATTTTATGATGTTTATCACAAAGAAGTATCAAATTTTCAACTTTATTATTCTCGCGATTTAAATCAATGTGGTGAACTTCAAGATATGTATGCTCATTACAATCTTTTATAGTGCATTTATGCCCAGAATCTGTTTCAATTTTTCTTCTAATTTCTGAAGGAATGGTTGGTCTATTATTTTCGTAATTCTGTTTCATAATTGTACACAACTTATATATACCCGCTACTAAATAGCACCAATCCAACACCCGTAAGTTGTATATGCGCTACAAATCAGCAAATTATTCCACTAAAGTAATAAATTTTCCAACACCGTAAACTTTTCTTACAGAATCACTTCTTCAAAACCACCAACAGCACCTCTTTCTCCGCCTTCAAAATTTCAATCTCCTTTTCAAGCGTAGCAATTTTAGCGTCCCTTTCCATCCATTTGGTCTGGTCTTTTGAATACGACTCCGGCAGTAGATCGGCCAGGTCGGCAAAGAAATTGTGCTTCATCGCATGGCTGAGTTCTTCGATTATGGACGACTGCATCGAGGGGCGTTTTTGATAAGCAGCAATAACGCTGTCGTTGCGATTGATTTTTCGGGCAAGCGCGCTTTTAAAAATTCGGTTCTTCTTGAAATAAGCTTCGAGCAAGGCGCCAAAATTTATTCCGTCATTGTTCTCAAGATAGGTATTCTTCATGTTTTACTCTATTTTATGTACATCCGGACTAACTAAATTCCCTTTCGGACTAATTAAATTTATATTGGGACTAATTTTATTTACTTCTGGACTAACTAAATTCCCTTTCGGACTAATTAAATTTACATCCGGACTAATTTTATTCATTTTGGGACTGACTTAATTCACTTTGGGACTAATTAAATTTATCTCTGGACTAAATCAATTCGCTTTCGGACTAATTTTATTTACCTCTGGACTAATTCTTTTAGTCCAAATCTTTAGGCTTAGGCACAAAAAAAACTGCCAGATCCCTCTGGCAGTACTTCGGCCTTGCTTTTAAATTTCAGTTTTGGCAGGTCTCCCCGCATTTCCCTGCGCATTAAAACGCGTACTTAGTTTTTCATACGGCTGTTTGGCCTGGTTTATTCCGGCGTTGTTGGCACTTTCAAAAATTTTGTAAACCGTCAGGCCGCCTGTGTAAGCTTCGTCGCCCGCAATGCGTTTTAGGTCGGCAATGCGCTGCAGCAGCGTGTTGATGCCCGACTCGATGGCGTCAAGCTGGTCATAGAGCATGATGTCGTTTTGCAGGTGCGCGGCGTTTAAAAAAGCGGGCATGATTCCGGCGCCGTTCATTGTCATCTCAGTGATAGCATCTTCCACAAAAATCTTGTTGTCGACATTGATAGATTTTAAGTTCATGCGCTGGTCGTCAGTAAGGCTGCCTGCAGGAAGTTTTGAATTGATGGCAGCGATGCTCGCGTTAATGGTGGCGATGTCTGCAGCAGTAATAACCGTGTTCAGCTTGTTTTCAGTGATGTTTCCCATTGTTTTGTCTTTTTAATTTGTTAATAGGCAGGGAATTTAAAGAAGTCACAGCATATAGAAATGGCTGAAGCGCAATTATTTATGGCGAAGCCTATAATAGTCGATGAATTGAACTTTTCTTCGATGAATGGCACTAATCCAAAAATTTTTATGTTTTTTGAGTCTTTTTTGAAAAGTGTTTTAGGCTAGGTTTTTTTGGAGAACAAAAAAGAATAGTTTGACAGAATGGGGATTGTTTTGAGCATTAAGATGGAAGGGCAACTGCTTAAAATACAATCAGATATATTAACAAAAACTTTGCATCATCAAAGTCTTGCAACTCTAAAACTTATAACTATCTTTGCGCCTTAATTCGAAAATCTAAAAATGAACAAATTATTGATTGTCGGGACGGTTGCTTTCGACGCTATTGAGACTCCTTTTGGAAAAACAGATAAAATTTTAGGCGGAGCAGCAACATACATTGGTTTGTCAGCTTCTCATTTTAACGTTAAATCTGCTATTGTCTCTGTTGTCGGCGATGATTTTCCTCAAGAATATTTAGATTTATTAACCAGCAGAAATATTGATATTTCAGGTCTTGAAATCGTTCAAGGTGGAAAAACCTTCTTCTGGAGCGGTTTATATCATAATGACTTAAATTCTAGAGATACTTTAGATACACAATTGAATGTTTTAGCAGATTTTCAACCAAAAGTGCCTCAGGATTTTAAAGATGCTGATGTGGTAATGTTAGGAAACTTGCACCCTTTGGTTCAAAGCAGCGTTCTTGACCAAATGACAAAACAGCCAAAATTAGTAGTTTTAGATACAATGAACTTTTGGATGGATTGTGCGTTGCCTGAATTATTAGACGTAATCAAACGCGTTGACGTAATCACAATAAACGACGAAGAAGCAAGACAATTGACGGGAGAATATTCTCTTGTAAAAGCGGCGGCTAAAATCCAAACCATGGGGCCAAAATACGTAGTAATCAAAAAAGGAGAACACGGAGCATTGCTTTTCCATGAAAAAGAAATTTTCTTCGCACCGGCATTGCCTTTGGAAGAAGTTTTTGATCCAACAGGTGCTGGAGATACTTTCGCTGGTGGATTCTCTGGATTCATTACGCAAAGCGAAAATGTGTCTTTCAGCAATATGAAGAATGCAATTATATACGCATCCAACTTAGCCTCTTTCTGCGTAGAAAAATTTGGAACAGAAAGAATGGTCAAACTAGAAAAAGCAGAAGTGCAACAAAGACTGCAACAATTCAAAGCCTTGACCCAGTTCGACATCGTCTTAGAAAATTAACGGATAAAACCGAAGCCTCAGAAACGGGGCTTTTTTTTGTTTGTATACTAGCCAAGAGAGAATAGCCAAGAGAAAGATTACCGCCATCCAGCTTATATTTCCTTAAATGCCTTATATGGTAATTAAAATTACAATTATCAAAATCTATAATTTTAAATAAAAAGTACTTCGGTACAAAATTGCTTTTACAACAACTACAACAACACAACAACAATGAGCGACGCTTTAAAACACGAGTGTGGTATTGCCCTTTTAAGATTAAAGAAACCGTTAGAGTTCTATAAAGAAAAATACGGTACAGCATTTTACGGAGTACAAAAAATGTACTTATTGATGGAAAAACAGCACAACCGCGGGCAAGACGGCGCTGGTTTCGCAAGCATCAAATTAGATGTAGATGCAGGAGAAAGATACATCAGCAGAGTGCGTTCAAACGATGCGCAACCGATTCAAGATGTATTCGCACAGATCAATGCGAGAATCAATGAAGAATTGGCAGAACATCCAGAATATGCTGACAGTGTGGCGCTTCAGAAAAAACACATTCCATATATCGGAGAATTGTTTTTAGGCCACGTCCGCTACGGAACTTTCGGTAAAAACAGCATCGAAAGCGTGCACCCCTTCTTGCGTCAAAATAACTGGATGCACAGAAACTTAATCGTTGCCGGAAACTTCAACATGACTAACGTCAAAGAACTTTTCGACAGCTTGATCGAATTAGGGCAGCATCCAAAAGAAATGGCGGACACCGTTACCGTAATGGAAAAAATCGGACATTTCTTAGATGATGAGGTTACTGATTTATACCAAGATTGCAAAAACGAAGGACTTTCAAAAAGAGAAGCTTCGCCAGTAATTGCAGAAAGATTAGACGTTGGTAAAATCTTACGCAGAGCCGCAAAAGGCTGGGACGGAGGTTATGCAATGGCAGGACTTTTTGGTCACGGAGATGCTTTTGTTTTCAGAGATCCAGCAGGAATTCGTCCGGCTTATTTTTATGAGGATGATGAAATTACAGTTGTCGCTTCTGAAAGACCAGTTATTCAGACGGTTTTCAATGTTCCTTTCGATAAAGTACAAGAATTAGATCCGGGTCACGCCTTGATTATCAAGAAAAACGGAACAGTGACGAAAGAAGAAATTCTGACACCAACGGTTAAAAAAGCATGTTCTTTCGAAAGAATTTATTTCTCAAGAGGAAGCGACGCAGAAATTTACCAAGAAAGAAAAGATTTAGGAAAATTGATTCTTCCAGCAGTTTTGGAAGCTATTGATCAAGATACAGACAATACCGTTTTCTCTTATATCCCAAATACAGCTGAAACCTCTTTCTACGGAATGGTGGAAGCGGCACAAGATTTTTTGAACCAAAGAAAAAACGATTATATTCTAGCGAACAAAGACACGCTGACAATTGAAACATTACAGCAATTGTTGGAAGTGAAAATCCGTACAGAAAAAGTGGCGATTAAAGATGCAAAACTTCGTACGTTTATTACTGAAGATAGCAGCCGTGATGATTTAGTAGCGCATGTTTATGATGTCACTTATGGCGTGATTAAGCCTGAGGATAATTTGGTAATCATCGATGATAGTATTGTTCGCGGTACAACTTTAAAGAAAAGCATCATCAAAATGATGGACCGCTTGAATCCGAAGAAAATTGTCGTGGTTTCTTCAGCGCCGCAAATCCGTTATCCAGATTGCTACGGAATTGACATGGCGAAATTAGAAGGCCTGGTTGCTTTTCAAGCTGCTTTAGAATTATTGAAAGAAAGAAATTTATATCATATAGTTGATGAGGTTTATGCAAAATGCAAGGCACAAGAAAATTTCAAGGATGCTGATGTTGTAAATTATGTAACTGAAATTTATGCACCATTTGAGCCGCAAGAGGTTTCAGATAAGATAGCTGTAATGTTAAGTTCAGATGATATTAATGCCGAAGTGAAGATTATCTTTCAAACGGTAGAAAGTCTTCATATAGCTTGCCCAAAAAACCTTGGTGACTGGTATTTTACAGGAGATTATCCGACGCCAGGAGGAAACCGTGTAGTAAATCGTGCTTTTATGAATTTCTACGAGGGAAAAGATTCAAGAGCATACTAAACGCAAAAAGCTGAAATTGAATATTTTATTACAAAACTTTTGTTAAAAGATTTTTGCGTAAATAACAAATTTTATTACATTTGTTCTACCATAGCATTAAGTAGGTTAAGTTTATGGTAGATTTGGGGCAAAAAGGGTGGAAGAAATTCCGCTCTTTTTTTATTTATAAAATGTTCAAAACTTATGTAAAGAGAAGGTATTTTCTTTCAAAATTATAAAAATGTTGTAGTTCATCGATTATTTTGTCAGTTCACCGATTAAAGTTGCACAATAGAAACTACTCGCATACATTTGTTCTACCATAGCATTAAGTAGGTTAAGTTTATGGTAGATTTGGGGCAAAAGGGTGGGAGCAATTCCACCTTTTTTTTGTTTAAAAATAAAAAAGGCGTTCAGTTTTTACTGAACGCCTTTTTTGCTAAAGGAAAATTTATTATTTCTCTAAAGCATATCTTCTTGAAACTTCTTCCCAATTAATTACGTTGAAAAAAGCCTCGATATAATCAGGTCTTCTGTTTTGGTAGTTTAAGTAGTAAGCATGTTCCCAAACATCCATTCCTAAGATTGGAGTGCCACCGCAACCAACTTCTGGCATTAATGGATTATCTTGATTCGGAGTACCGCAAACATCCAATTTTCCGCCTTTTTGAACACAAAGCCAAGCCCATCCAGAACCGAATTGTGTAGCTCCAGCTTTTGCAAACTTCGCTTTAAATTCTTCAAAAGTTCCGAAATCTCGTTCAATAGCGTCTAATAGTTCTCCCTTTGGAAGACCGCCACCATTCGGAGACATTACTTTCCAAAACAAGTTGTGATTGTAAAAACCGCCACCGTTATTTCTAACCGCAGCATTTTTTTTGTCAAGGTTGATTAAGATATTTTCGATAGTCAAACCCGCCAAATCAGTACCTTCAATAGCGGCGTTTAAATTCGTTGTGTACGCATTATGATGTTTAGTATGGTGAATTTCCATAGTTTTGGCATCAATATGTGGTTCCAATGCATCATAAGCATACGGTAATTTTGGTAATTCAAAAGCCATAATATGTTTGTTTTAAAATTTATAAATATTTATTTCAAAATTAAACATTTAACTTTGGAATAGAAAATACTATTTTGTTATAATTGTATTAACGTAAATGATAATGTCGTAAATTTTGCGACGAATTGTGAAGATTTGTCAGAAGCTATTCCTGCTTTCCGCTACAAGTCCTAATTTTAAAATCTTTTTTTACTCGCAAAAAAAAGAGTTTCCTCTGGTCGCTGTTTTTCCTGCTGTAAAAAATAGATTTTTAAAACTCCGAGCTTTCCACTGCAATCAGGGCTATTGATGCAGATTGTCGATAAGCGATGTTTCAAATTCGTGTATATTTGTGCAATTCGTGGCTATAAAACTATGCAAACACCCGCTTTCTCCCTATACGACGCTTCCGCAGGTTCTGGAAAAACGTTCACTTTGGTAAAAGAATACCTGAAAATTCTATTGACATCTTCAAAAAATGATGCCTACAGAAATATTTTGGCCATCACTTTTACCAACAAAGCCGTGGGCGAAATGAAAAGCAGAATCGTCACTAGTCTTTCTGAATTTGCCAAAGACGAACCGCACAAAAAAGCGATGGAATTAATGGAAGCAATCGGTTTTGAAACCGGACTGAAACCTTTTCAAATCAAGACAAAATCACAGCAGATCATCAAAAATATCATTCACAATTATGCGGCGTTTGATATTTCCACGATTGATAAATTTACGCACAAAGTGATTCGGGCCTTTGCGCATGACTTGGGTTTGCCGATCACTTTTGACGTTTCCCTTGAAACCGACAATCTTTTGATGGAAGCTGTTGATGCGATTATTGCGCAAGCCGGTGAAGAAGAAACACTGACCAAACTGCTCATCGATTTTACGATGGAGAAAACCGACGACGATAAAAGTTGGGACATTACTAGAGAAATTCTCGACACAGGAAGACTGCTATTGAATGAAAATAATAGAAACGAAATCGTCCATTTTCAAGACAAGACAATCGAAGAATTTGTTGGAATCAAAAAGAAAATCATTAAAGCCAGCAAGGATTTGGAAAGTGAATGCATGGAATTTGCCACCAATGCTTTTGCCTTGATTGACGCAAACGGAATCGATGTAAAATCATTTTCCGCAGGACATTTTCCAAATCACATCACAAGCATAAAAGAAGGGAGATTTAATCCGAAGAATAAGACTTATCGTGAAATTGACGATATAAAAATTAATAAAACTGCAAAAGATAGGGCGATAATTGAAGGAATTTTGCCTGAATTATTGTCGGTTTTAGCCTGTGTTTATAAAAATCAGGAAAAGAAGAGTTTTTATAATGCTTTTCTTAAAAATATCACGCCGCTTTCGTTGTTGAATACGGTAAGCCAGGAACTTTCAAAGATTCAGAAGGAGCAAAATATTCTTTCAATTTCTGAATTTAATGCAATTATCCATAGGGAAATTCAGAATCAGCCGGCGCCTTTTATTTATGAAAGATTGGGCGAAAAATACAAGCATTTTTTTATTGACGAATTTCAAGATACGTCAGAAATGCAGTGGCAGAACCTGATTCCGCTGATTGATAATGCACTTTCGAGCGAGGATGTTTCTGGCGAAAGAGGAACGCTGATGCTAGTCGGCGACCCGAAACAATCGATTTATCGCTGGCGTGGTGGAAAAGCGGAACAGTTTATTGAATTAAGCAAAGAGCATAATCCGTTCAATAATCCCGATAAGAAAATTACGCATTTGGATACGAATTATCGAAGCTATGTTGAAGTAATTGAGTTTAATAACAAATTTTTCAAAATGCTTTCGAATGAATTCACGAATCTGGATTACAAAGATTTGTATGAAAATCACAGCCATCAAAAATCGAATTCCAAAACGGGCGGTTACGTAAATATTTCTTTCATTCCGGAAGTTGAAAAAAATGAGGAAGAAGAAGTTTTAGATAAAACTGAACTTTTTGTTTTGGCAACTTTAAATACCATCCAAAAAGTAAAAAGCAAAGGTTTTGAATATAAAGATATCGTAATTCTTACGAGAAAGCGCGACCAGGGAATTGCTGTCGCCAATTATTTAACCGAGCAAGGAATTCCGCTTCTGTCTTCTGAAACGCTGATGATTGCCAATTCTACGGAGGTGATTTTTATCTTGAACGTACTCCATTATTTAAAAAATAACAATAATCTAGAGGCGAAAGCCGGACTTTTGCAATATATCGCCCAAAATGGTCAAGCGGAACTTCCCATCCATGATTTTATTGCTTTGGGAATGGAAAAACGCGATGAAAAAGAATTTGAAACTTGGCTGGAAGGCTTCAGTGTTGAAAATTCGGGAACTTTATCGTTTCAAAATTTACGAAGAAAATCACTTTATGAAGCGGTGGAAATTATTGTTTCAAAGTTTTTGAATTTGAGAGAAAACAATGCTTACGTTCAGTTTTTCTTAGATTTGGTTCTGGAAAGAGATATAAAAAACCAAGCAGGAATCACCGATTTTCTTTTGTATTGGGAAAAAAACGGACATAAATTCAGCATTCCGTCGCCAGATGAGAAAAATGCAGTCAGAATCATGACGATTCACAAGTCAAAAGGTCTGGAATTTCCAGTCGTAATTTTTCCTTTTGCCGAGGAAGATTATTCCCGAAAACCAAAAGATAAATTGTGGCTCGATAATGACGAAGAAGTTTTAGAATTGCCAAAAGTTTTGATTGACAATAGCAGTGCTGTCGAAGGTTATGGCGAAGAAGCTTCCTTAGTTTACCAGCAAAAAAAGCAGGAAGATTTATTGGATAATATCAATGTTTTGTATGTTGCCTTGACGCGTGCTGAAGAACAATTGTATGTAATTTCAAACATGAATTTGTCTTCAAAAGGAGAACTTCCGAAGAATAATATGGCGCTGTTTTTTATTAATTTCCTAGAAAATTTTTCAGATTTTAATGTGGAGAAATTTGAATATGAATTTGGAAATTCAGAGAAATTATCGGCTAAAAAAGATGCGATTGAAGAAGCAACAAAAGTGCCATTTGTGCAAGAAGTTTTAGACCCAAAAGCCATAAAAATTGCACAACGAGAAGCCTTGATGTGGGGAACGCATCAGCAAAAAGCGATTGAATATGGGAATATTGTGCATGAGATTTTATCGTATGTAAAAACGAATTCTGACGTAGATTTAGCGTTGTCAAAAGCCATTGAAAACGGATTGATTACGTTTACGCAAAAAGAAGAAGTAACCAAAACAATTGCTTCGATCTTAAATCATCCTGAACTTTCAGCTTATTTTTTAGATGGGAATAAAGTTCTAAATGAACAGACAATTATCCAAAAAGAAAGCACGCCAATTAAGCCTGACCGAATGGTTTTGACGCCAAATAAAGAAGTGTATTTATTGGATTATAAAACTGGAGTCCACAATCAGAAATACCAAAAGCAATTGGAGACGTATGAATTTGCCATCGAAAAAATGGGCTTCAAAGTGACCAAAAAAGCGCTGGTTTATATCGGAGAAGAAGTAAATGTAGTAAATTTGTAAAATAGAAATTAGGCAAGAGCCAATAGGCAAAAGTTGGCCTTGAACCATAAAAACAAAACCATAAACCTAAAAAAATGTACGGAAAAATAAAAGAACATCTTCAGTCAGAATTGCAGGCAATTGAAGACAACGGAATTTTCAAAAAAGAAAGAATTATCACGTCGCCACAAGGTGCTGAAATTACGATTTCGACAGGCGAAAAAGTGTTGAATTTTTGCGCCAATAATTACCTCGGATTATCATCTCATCCAGAAGTTGTTCAGGCTGCAAAAGACGCTTTGGATACGCATGGTTTCGGAATGTCATCGGTTCGTTTTATCTGTGGAACTCAAGATATTCACAAGACTTTGGAACAAAAAATTGCTGCTTTTTATGGCACGGAAGATACGATTTTGTATGCCGCTGCTTTTGATGCAAACGGAGGTGTTTTTGAGCCGCTTTTAGGCGAAAATGATGCGATAATTTCTGACTCGTTAAACCACGCGTCGATCATCGACGGCGTTCGTCTTTGCAAGGCTGCGCGTTACCGTTATGAAAACAGCAATATGGACGATTTGGAACAGCAATTGATCAAGGCAAACGAAGCGGGTCATCGTTTTAAAATCATCGTGACCGATGGCGTTTTTTCTATGGATGGCGTTGTCGCTCCGTTGGATAAAATCTGTGATTTGGCTGACAAATATGATGCTTTGGTAATGGTTGACGAATGCCACGCTGCCGGATTTATCGGTGCGACAGGAAAAGGAACTTTAGAAGCAAAAGGTGTTATGGGTCGTGTTGATATAATCACAGGAACTCTCGGAAAAGCTTTGGGTGGAGCAATGGGTGGCTATACGACTGCAAAAAAAGAAATTATTGAATTGTTGCGCCAGCGTTCAAGGCCGTATTTGTTTTCCAATTCTTTAGCGCCGTCAATTGTCGGTGCTTCAATTAAAGTTTTTGAGCTTTTAGAAAAAGACACAACATTGAGAGATAAACTGGAATGGAATACAAATTATTTCAAAAAAGGAATGAAAGAAGCTGGTTTTGATATCATTGACGGAGACTCTGCAATTGTACCAGTAATGCTCTATGATGCCAAATTATCACAAAATATGGCTAACGAACTGTTAAAAGAAGGTATATATGTAATAGGATTTTTCTTCCCAGTGGTTCCAAAAGACAAAGCTAGAATCAGAGTTCAGCTGTCTGCAGCCCACTCAAAAGAGCATTTAGATGCTGCTATTCAGGCATTTAAGGTTGTAGGAAAAAAGCTGAATGTCATCTAATGCAAATATTTAACTAAAATTGAGTTAATTTTTTAACATAAATCTTTGTAGTTAAGTTTTAACATATTACTTTTGTCTGTAATTAACGTATTGTAATCTAATAAAATTAAGTATGAAACATCTAAACAAAATTCTTGCTGCTACCTTGTTAGCTGTTGGCTTGAACGCCAATGCACAGGATAGCGACAATCCATGGGCAATTTCCTTTGGAGCTAACGCTGTAGATACAAGATTTAGTGCTGCTTCTAAAGTTGAAGATCAGTTTTCTGAATTTTTTAATGCAAAAGATCACTGGAACATCCTTCCTTCTGTATCTTATTTAAACGTTTCTAGAGCAGTAGGTTCTGGATTGTCAGTTGGTTTAACAGGATCTGTTAACAAAATTGATAAATTTGTGACTAAAACTCCAGGAACTCTTAACACTTTTGAAGCTAACAATCCTGGTGATTTGACTTACTACGGAATTGATGGTTTGATCAAATATAGCTTTGCTAACCTAATCGGTTCTAAAGTTATTGATCCATCTATCCATGTTGGTGGAGGTTACACTTTCTTGGGCGATGCTAGCGCAGGAACTGTGAATGGAGGTTTAGGATTAACTTTCTGGTTCACAGAAACTGTTGGTCTTTCTCTTCAATCTACTTACAAACATTCATTTGATGATACAAGAACTCCAGATGTAGATGTTGCTTCTCACATGCAACACTTTGCAGGTCTTACTTTCAAATTTGGAGGTAAAGATACTGACGGAGACGGAATCTATGATAAAGATGACGCTTGTCCAGACGTTGCTGGTTTAAAACAATTCCAAGGTTGTCCTGATACTGACGGAGACGGAATTCCAGACAAAGATGATGCTTGTCCTGAAGTTGCTGGTTTAGCTGCTTTCCAAGGTTGTCCTGATACTGACGGAGACGGAATCGCTGATAAAGATGATGCTTGTCCTGAAGTTGCTGGAACTAAAGCTATGAATGGATGTCCTGATACAGACGGTGACGGAGTTGCTGACAATGTTGACAAATGTCCAGACGTTAAAGGTCCTAAAGAAAATGGTGGTTGTCCTTGGCCAGACAGAGACGGTGACGGAGTTAATGATAAAGACGATAAATGTCCAGACGTTAAAGGAACTGTTGCTAACAACGGATGTCCAGAAATCACTGAAGAGCAAGTTAATAAATTGAATGCTTACGCTAAAACTATCTTGTTCAATAGCGGTAAAGCTACTTTCAAACCAGAAACTATGCCAGTATTGGAAGCTATCAACGCTATCCTTAAAGAATACCCAACTTCAAGATTCTCTATCGAAGGTCATACTGATAGCGATGGTTCAAACGCGTTAAACCAAACGCTTTCTGAAAACAGAGCTGCAGCAGTTAAAAACTTCTTGATTGAAAATGGAATCGAAACTTCAAGATTAAGATCTACAGGTTTTGGTGAAACTAAACCAATCGATACTAACAAAACTGCTAAAGGTAAAGCTAACAACAGAAGAGTTGAAGTGAAATTAATCAAAGAATAATTTCAACCGAAAATAAGTTTTAAAACGCCTCGATTTATCGGGGCGTTTTTTTTATTTTTATGGAATGAATGAAACTACTTTTTTAGATAAAATAGCCACGGTAATACTTGAAACTAACAAGGAAGATTTATCAGATTTAGTAGTGGTTCTGCCCAATAAGAGAGCTAAAGTTTTTCTTGTTGAAGCTTTACGAAACAAAGTGGAAGACACAATTTTCTCTCCTGAAATTATTAGTATTGAAGATTTTGTACAAGACATTGCTGGAATCCGTTCTATTGACAGCATTGAATTGTTGTTTGAATTTTATCAGGTTTACTTAAATGTAACTGATATAAAATTGCAACAGTCTTTTGAATTATTTGCCAATTGGGCAAAAACGTTACTGCAGGATTTTAATGAAATCGATCGTTATTTATTAGATCCAAAATATGTCTTATCTTACTTAAAAGATATTGAAGACATTAAAAAATGGGGAATTGAAGTCGAAAACAAAACCCAGTTATTAGAAAATTATATTGATTTTTGGAAACTCCTTCCAAATTATTATCAATCACTTTATACACATTTGTTAAATAAAGGAATAGGTTATCAAGGTTTGATTTATCGTCAAGCGGTAGAAAATCTAACCCATTTCTCAAATTCAATTACCAATAAAAAATTTCTTTTTGCAGGTTTCAATGCCTTGAATGCTTCCGAAGAAAAAATTGTACAGCATTTAATGGCTTCTGATTTGGCAAAAATCTATTGGGATTCTGATGAGGCTTTCTTAGGTGATCCTTTTCATGATGCAGGATTATTTTTACGAAGATTTAAAGAAACTTGGAAACACTATAAGTCAAATCCGTTTGAGTGGATTGTGGAAGATTTTAAGCAGTCAAAAAACATTAAGATTATAGGTACTCCGAAAACCATCGGTCAAGCCAAAATCGCAGGCGATATCATCAAACAAACTATTGAAGAGGATCGGGTTTCCTTGAATAAGACCGCAATCGTCTTAGGAGAAGAAAATCTTTTGGTGCCATTATTATATTCGCTTCCAAACACTGTCGGTGCTTTAAATATTACGATGGGTTATTCTGGGAAAAATAATCCGGCACAGATTTTAATTGCCAAATTGTTCAAAATGCACACCAATGCGTTAAGTAGAAGCGGCGATAGTTATGTCTTTTATTACAAAGATGTTTTAGATATTTTGACGCATCCGTTGGTCGAACCTTATGCCAATACTTACAAATTGGTCAATATCATCAACCAAAATAATTATACTTTCATCACGCACAAAAAAGTGATGGAACTGAACGAAACACCAAGCGATTTATTTCTTTTGCTTTTTCATAAGTGGGAAAACGGATCGATGGAAGTGCTCGAAACTTTGTCAAGTCTGTTGCTTTCTATAAAGTCGAATTTAAGCAATGAGAGCGACGAAGAAAAGATTACAAAAGCTTTCGTCTACTCAATATTCAAAGTAATCAACCAGCTCATAAATTACTATTCAAAGCACGAGCATATCAACAAAATCGATACTTTATATGCTATTTATAAACAGATAATTGATCTTGCAGAAGTTTCTTTTGAAGGAGAGCCTTTAAACGGACTGCAGATTATGGGGGTTCTAGAAAGTCGCGTTCTAGATTTTGAAACCGTCATCGTGACTTCTATGAATGAAGGAAAGTTTCCTGCCGGGAAAAGCCAGAATTCTTTCATTCCTTATGACGTGAAGCGTGAATTAGGGTTGCCGACTTACAAAGAAAAAGACGCAATTTATACGTATCACTTTTACCATTTATTACAAAGAGCAAAAAATATCTATTTGCTTTACAACACCGAAAGCGATGGTTTAGACGGAGGCGAAAAAAGCCGTTTTATCACACAATTGGAAGTTGAAAAACAGCCTGCGCACAATCTTACGCATGAGATTTACAACACCGAAGTTCCAAGCGTTGCTTACCGCCCAGTTGTGATTCCTAAGTCAGAGAAAGTCATGGTTCGATTAAGGGAAATCGCTGAAAAAGGATTTTCACCTTCGGCATTGACGAGTTATATCCGTAATCCGATTCAATTTTATATGCAGAAAATCTTGCGTATCAGCGAAGTTGAGGAAGTAGAAGAAAATATTGCCCTGAATACTTTGGGAACCATAATTCACGGTACTTTGGAAGCATTGTACACGCCATTGATCGATAAATTTCTTTCCGTGGAAGATATTAAAAACTGTATCAAATTAATCGATGAAGAAGTTTTAAAGCAGTTCAAGGAAGTTTATAAAGAAGGTGAAATCAAAAAAGGACGAAACCTTTTGGCCTTTGAAGTAGCCAAAAGAAACGTGCTGAATTTCTTAAGACTAGAGTTGCAGGAAATTGAAAATGGAGACGCTGTAAAAATCATAGCTTTAGAGAAAACCTACGAAAGAATCTTGCAACATCCAAGTTTGCCTTTCCCAGTTTTAATCAAAGGAAACGTAGACAGAATCGAATACCGAAACGGAAAAATCAGAATCATAGATTACAAAACAGGTAAAGTCGAAGCCAGGGATGTTTCCTTAAAACAATGGAACAAATTGACTGCCGACATAAAATCTGATAAGATTATCCAAGTTTTAGCTTATGCTTTCATGTATGAACCACAGCTGCAAAATCAAGAAATGGAAGTCGGAATTATTTCTTTTAAAAACCTAAAATCTGGATTTTTGCCTTTTAATTTTAAAGCAGAGAAGACAGAATTTTCTGTTATTAATGAAGATATTTCTTCGAATTATATTGAACAATTAGTAATTCTCTTAAATGAAATTTTAGATGTAACTGTTCCTTTTGAAGAGAAGATTTTGTGATTACAGGTTCTTGAAAAACTCCAACAAATTCTTCTTCAATTCTTCGCGATTCTCAATCGGACTCATGTGCCCATCAGGAAAAGAAATTAATTTTACATCAGTGTTTTCAAGTTGCTCAATACTTTCTTCGTAATTCAAAACAGGATCGTTTTCACCTAAAACCAAAAGAATCGGATAGTTTGCAAAATGCAAAATAACTTCTCGGTCTTTACGAATTTTCATGCCTTCCAAAGAAGCGACGATTCCCTGCAATGGTGTTTTTAAAGCTTCCGATTTTACGTTTTCAATTTCAGAAACTAACCTTTCGCGGTTATTTTCTGAAAATAGATTGGCGATAGAAAGTCTTACGAAGTTCGTGTAATTTTGTTTTACAGCTTTAATCGCACGATCGCGATTTGCTTTTCTTTCGTCAGAATCGGCTCTTGAAGTAGAATTTAAAAGTACAATTCCTTTGATATTGTCTGCATATAATTCGGCAAAAGCCAAAGCAACATAACCTCCCATCGAATGTCCGATAAAAACAGCTTTTCTGATTTTTAATTCAGATAAAACAGCGTGGACCACATCGGCATTGTCTTCCATGGAATGAATATATCCCAAGGGCTGTGTGCTTCCGTGACCCAATAAATCGATGGAAATTACGCGGTATTTCTTAGAAAACTCTGGAATAAAATAATCCCACATTTTACTGTTTTCCAAAAATCCGTGTAGGAAAACGAGAGCGGTTCCTTTACCAGAATCAGAGAAGGAAATTTTTGTGTTTTTGTAGATTATTTGTTTCAAAGTCGTTGTTTTGTTTTGCAAAAATATAATTTATTAATTGTATCGGACAATTTTTCTGCCACAGATTAAAATGATTTCCACAGATTCGTAAATGAAGAATCCTTTTTAATTCTCTAAATCTGTGGCAAAATAAAACGGCTTGCTTTCACAAACCGTTTCACAAATCTTAAATCAAAAATCTTAAATTAAGAGTTCATCAAGTCTTCGATTTCATCAGCTTCCACAGGAATATTGCGCATCAAATTGAACGGTTCTCCAGATTTTTGAACCACAACATTATCTTCAATTCTGATTCCAAAACCTTCTGCTGGAATGTAAATTCCTGGCTCAACAGTGAAAACCATATTCGCTTGCATTGGTTCGTGTAATAATCCGTAATCGTGCGTGTCAAGTCCCATGTGGTGGGAAGTTCCATGCATGAAATATTTTTTGTAAGCTGGCCAATCCGGATTCTCGTTTTGAACGTCAGCCTTGTCTAAAAGTCCCAAACCTAACAATTCCGAAGTCATGATTTTTCCAACTTCCAAATGATATTGTTTCCAAAGTGTTCCTGGCGTAAGCATTTTTGTAGCTTCGTTTTTTACGCGTAAAACTGCATTGTAAACTGCCTTTTGTCTTTCAGAATATTTTCCAGAAACAGGAATCGTTCTTGACAAATCGCTTGAATAATTTGCGTATTCTGCGGCAACATCCAATAAAATCAAATCTCCGGCTTTACATTGCTGGTTGTTTTCGATATAATGTAGAACATTTGCGTTATTTCCAGAAGCGATAATCGGCGTGTAAGCAAAACCTTTTGAACGATTTCTCACAAATTCGTGAATCAGTTCAGCCTCGATTTCATATTCGGTGACATTTGGTTTTACAAAAGACAATAATCTTCTGAAACCTTTTTCGGTGATATTACAAGCATTTTGAATCAAATCAATTTCTTCGCTTTCTTTCACTGAACGTAAACGCTGCAAAATTGGGTTTGATTTTTCAACTTTATGAGCTGGATAATTTTCTTTCCACCATTTTACAAAACGCGCTTCGCGAGTTTCAGTTTCGATTGACGCGCGGTAATGTTCGTTTGTGTTGATATAAATCGTGTCAGAATAAGCCATGATTTCCTTCAAAGTTTTATGAAAATCTTGAAGCCAAATCACAGTTTTTACGCCAGAAGTTTCAAAAGCGCGTTCTTTTGTCAGTTTTTCTCCTTCCCAAATTGCGATATGCTCGTTGGTTTCTTTCAAGAAAAGAATCTCCTTTAAATTTTCATAAGGCGCATCTGGAAAAAGCAGTAAAATACTTTCTTCTTGGTCAACACCGCTTAAATAAAAGATGTCGCGGTGCTGTGCAAAAGGCAAAGTGCTGTCTGCAGAAACTGGATAAATATCGTTAGAATTGAAAATGGCAACACTATTTGGCTTCATTTGCGCCGTAAACTTTTCACGATTTTTGATAAAAAGCTGACGGTCGATTTGATGGTATTTCATAGGAAATAATTTAAATTGATAATTTTTGGCCACGAATTCACGAATTAAAATATTTTTTTCATGAATTGGTCACAAATTTAATCAATCCTTATTTATTAATTGTTTTGAAAAGCTTAAAATAAAAAAAACCGTAGCTTCGCAGATTTTATCTTAATCTGCGAAGCTACGGTGAAGATATTTAATAAATTTCTACTCAATCCATTTGTAATATCTCGCGCCAATTAAATTCGGAATTTCTTTTTCAATTCTCTCTAAAATCCATTCGTTTTTAGGATTTCTGACTACGATTTTCTGTTCTTTTTTATGAAGTTTTTCGTAGGTTTCAAAATCAATTTCTTGGCTGTCTTTCAAAGTTTCGAAGAGTTTTACTTTTGAAATTTGTGCTTTCCAAGTTGACTGAATTTGGCCTTCAAAAACTTTTGATTTTGAACCGCTTCCATAGGCTAAAAACCCAAATGTCTTTCCAGAAATTTCTTTTCCTGAATCATAAAAATGCGCCAAAGTTGAAAGCAATCCCATAAAAATAGAACCGGTGTAAAGATTTCCAATTAAAGAAGAAGCTAATTCTGCCGGAAGCAATTTTTGGTTTACAAAATTCTTATACTCTTCAGATTTGCTGACATCTTTTAATTTATTTTGGTATTCAGAAGCATCTTCGTTTCCTGATAAAATTTTGGTTTTTGCATCTAAAGTATAAATTTCTGAAAGCATTCGTCTTCCTTGAAAAGAATACGGCAAATGCATTATGATGCTTTCCCAAGAATCATAAATTGTTTCTTCTGAATTTTTTAATTTCTTGAAAGAAAAATAAGCATTCCTAGTGCGATCAATATAACATTGGTTGGAATATTGACCATCAAAAACGGGCTGTTCTTTGTGGATTTCGATTTCGCTTTCCAAGTTTTTAAACCAAGGTTCGTTGTTGAAATTTCCTGTAATTTCTGATTTTGAAATCGTTCGGTAAGGCTTAAAAAAGTCAAAAAGCCCTTTAGTATTTGTCGCCCAATTGTTATCAAAAGCAATAATTTTCGGACTTGAAGCCACCAACATTGCCAAAGCTCCAGCGCCTTGCGTGTATTCTCCTGTGGAATTTAAGTCATATTTTGCAATGTCTGTGGTAACCACAACCGCTTTTTTCTCAGGATTTAATCGGATAAAATCCAAGCAGTTTTGCAACGCGTCAACACCTCCGATACAAGCAAAAGTAAAATCTACCGCATCACATTCTGATAAAGAATCTGCTCCAAATTTTTCTTCCATCAAAGATAAAAGGAATGAAGCGATTGGTTTTGAAGAATCAATGCCACTTTCAGTTCCTACATAAATTCTGGAAATTTCGGATAGATTAATTTCGTTGTCTTGAATTAATTTGGTCAAAGCATTTGCTCCAAAAACAACGGCATCTTGATAAATATCTGGCAAAGTCATTTTGATCAAACCCAAACCTTTTTCCAGTTTTTCAGGTTCGATATTGCGGGCATTCGCCAACGTTTTTATTGGTAAATGTATTTTTGCAATGTCAAAAGCGATGGCGTCAATTCCTGTTTTCATTCTGTTCTATTTCTAAATTTTTGGATGCTAAAAGTAGTATTCTGAATCTTAAAAAGACCTGTTTTTTATAGATAAATCGGATGTAAAATTGATTTTTATCGAATTAAAAATAAAGTTTCTGATAAATTGCCAATTCAATAATTTTCGTTTTGCCAGCCGATGTTTTATGGCTATTTTTACGCAACTTTTTAAAATTCATCCGATGAAATATTTTTTCTACATAATTGCTTTCCTAATTTCTTTCAACGTTGTGGCTCAAGACAAGCTTCCGTATCAATTGTATGATAAAAACGGAAAGAAAACTACGTATAAAAAAATGGTGAAACAGGCTGAAAATGCTGAAGTTGTTTTGTTTGGAGAACATCATGATAACTCGATTGTACATTGGTTGCAATTGGAATTTACGAAAGATTTATTTGAAAAAAAGGCATTGGTTTTAGGCGCAGAAATGATTGAAGCCGATAATCAAAAACAGTTAAATCAATATTTGGCAGGAGAAATTAATCAAAAAGCGCTTGATACTTTGGCAAGGCTTTGGAACAATCATAAAACAGATTACAAGCCGTTGGTAGATTTTGCAAAAGAAAATAAATTGACTTTCGTGGCGGCAAATATTCCGAGACGATATGCGAGTTTGGTTTACAAGCAAGATTTCCAAGCTTTGGATAAATTGTCTGCTGAAGAAAAAACTTGGATTGCTCCGTTGCCAATTAAATATGACAAAAATCTTCCGGGTTATGTAAAAATGCTTGAAATGATGGGTGATCACGCGAGCGAAACAATGCCAAAAGCACAAGCCATTAAAGATGCGACGATGGGTTATTTTATCTTGCAAAATTTAAAACCGAACACAACATTCGTGCATTATAACGGAAGTTTTCATAGTGATAATTTTGATGGAATCAATTGGTATTTAAAACAAGGAAAACCAGACTTGAAAATTATGACAATCGCAACAGTTTCTCAAAAAGACGTCTCAAAAATTGAGAAAGAAAACTTAAAGCTTGCGGATTTTATAATTGTGGTGGACGAAGATGTTACTAAAACTTTTTAAAATTTCGCAATTTTCAAATGCTTTTAAAGTAATTTAAGACGGTTTTTTTATTAATTCTTTGCTGTTTAAAATACGAATCAACAATAAAATTATTTATAACGAAATTTTGTGCTTGATTTACTGCGAAATACGTCCACTTTATACTGATTATAAATAAACCGAAAAGGTTGTAGTTAATTTGAATATGCCTTATTTTTGTGTGATTTTTTAAAACACACGAAACTCTTATGGCAAAATCTGCAATCTTAAAGTCATCGCTTGCAAAAAAGTATTGGATGTCTCTAACAGGTTTATTTTTATGCTTGTTTTTAGTTGGGCATTTAGCTGGAAACCTGCAATTGATTTTTAGCGATGCTTCGCACTTCAACGAATATGCATTGTTTATGACTACAAATCCGTTGGTCAAAATTTTATCTTATGTAACTTATATTTCGATTCTTTTCCATGCTGTAGACGGAATTTTATTGACAATCCAAAACAGAAAAGCAAGGCCAATTAAATATGCCAAAGAAAATGCTGCGGCAAACACTGTTTGGGCATCAAGAAACATGGCGGTTTTGGGAACTTTGATTTTAGTTTTCATCGTAACGCACATGGTTAACTTTTGGGCTGTAATGCATTTTGACGAAAAAATGCCATTGCAGACTACTCAAATCGATTATCAAGGTCAGAAATATGATTTTTATATCACTACTTCTCCTGGAAAAGATAAATATATTCCAACTAACTTAGAACAGGCAGGTCTTGAAATCAGACACCGTACTGAGTTTTGGGATAAGACAGGCAACTTAAAAATCGCGGAAGGCTATAAAGATTTGCATAAAGTTACGTTTACTTTCTTCAAGGATCCAAAATTTGGCTTGATCGCTACAATCTTATATGTAATCGCAATGATTGTTTTGGCTTTCCACTTGTCGCATGGTTTTGCCAGCGCATTTCAATCTGTCGGAGCAAATAACCCAAAATATAACGGATTGATTAAAGGTTTCGGAAAAGGATTTTCAATAATTGTACCTTTCTTGTTTGCAATTATTCCGGTTTATATCCACTTTTCAGAACAAATTAATTCACTTTTTGCTAAATAATATACTTATAAAATTATGAGTTTAGATTCAAAAATACCAAATGGTCCAATTTCGGACAAATGGACAAATTATAAAGACCATATTAATTTAGTGAACCCGGCTAACAAACGTAATATTGATATTATCGTTGTTGGAACTGGACTTGCAGGCGGTTCTGCTGCTGCAACTTTAGCTGAATTAGGTTATAACGTAAAAGCATTTTGTTTTCAAGATTCACCTCGTAGAGCACACTCGATTGCGGCTCAAGGTGGCATCAATGCTGCAAAAAATTACCAAGGTGACGGGGATTCAACTTTTCGTTTATTTTATGATACTGTAAAAGGTGGTGACTACCGTGCTCGTGAAGCAAATGTTCACCGTCTTGCAGAAGTTTCTGCTAATATTATCGACCAATGTGTGGCACAAGGTGTTCCGTTGGCGCGTGAATATGGCGGCCTTTTGGACAACCGTTCTTTTGGAGGAACTTTGGTTTCTAGAACTTTTTATGCAAAAGGACAAACCGGACAGCAATTATTATTAGGAGCTTATTCTGCAATGAACCGTCAAATCGGTCGTGGAAAAATCAAAATGCACAACCGTCATGAAATGCTAGATTTAGTTATCGTAAACGGAAAAGCAAGAGGAATCATCGCTCGTAATTTGGTTACCGGAGAAATTGAAAGACATTCAGCGCACGCAGTTGTCATTGCTTCTGGAGGATACGGAAACGTGTTTTTTCTTTCAACAAATGCAATGGGAAGTAACGCGACTGCCGCTTGGAAAATACATAAAAAAGGAGCGTTTTTCGCAAATCCTTGCTATACGCAAATTCACCCAACCTGTATTCCCGTTTCAGGAGATCACCAGTCAAAACTGACTTTGATGTCTGAATCGTTGCGTAATGACGGTAGAATTTGGGTTCCAAAATCATTGGAAGATGCGAAAGCAATCCGTGAAGGAAAAAAGAAACCTACAGATTTATCTGAGGAAGAAAGAGATTATTACTTGGAAAGAAGATACCCATCTTTTGGTAACTTGGTTCCTCGTGACGTGGCTTCTCGTGCTGCAAAAGAAAGATGTGATGCTGGTTATGGCGTGAACAAAACGGGTGAAGCAGTTTACTTAGATTTCGCAGCGGCAATCCAACGTTATGGTTTAGAGCAAGCCTATATTAAAGGCCTTGATGCCGATGACAAGAAATTGGTTATCAAATTAGGAACTGAAGTTGTTGCTAACAAATATGGTAACTTGTTCCAAATGTATGAGAAAATCGTTGACGAAAATCCATACATGACACCAATGATGATTTATCCAGCGGTTCACTACACAATGGGTGGAACTTGGGTTGATTATAACTTAATGACTACAATTCCGGGTTGTTTCTCAATCGGAGAATCAAATTTCTCTGACCACGGAGCAAACAGATTAGGAGCTTCTGCTTTGATGCAAGGTTTGGCTGACGGATATTTCGTATTGCCTTACACTATCGGAGATTATTTGGCTCCAGATATCAAAACTGGAAAAATTTCTACAGATTTACCAGAATTCGTTGAAGCTGAAAATAACGTTAGAGAACAATTGAACAAATTCATAAACAATAATGGAGCACATTCTGTTGACCATTTCCACAAGAAATTAGGGAAAATTATGTGGGACAAAGTTGGAATGGCACGTAACGCTCAAGGTTTGACGGAAGCAATTGATGAAATCGCTGCTTTACGTGAAGAATTTTACAGAGATGTAAAAGTTCCTGGAACAATCGACAGTTTCAACCAAGAATTAGAAAAAGCAATGCGTGTTGCCGATTTCCTTGAACTAGGAGAGCTTTTCGCAAAAGATGCTTTACACAGAAGAGAATCTTGCGGTGGTCACTTCCGAGAAGAATACCAAACAGAAGAAGGTGAAGCGCTTCGTGATGACGAAAATTTCGCTTACGTTGCTGCTTGGGAATATAAAGGAAAACCTAGCGAAGCTGTATTACACAAAGAACCTTTGGTTTACGAAAATATTAAACTGGTTCAAAGAAGTTACAAATAGAAATTAGTCAAAAGTCCCAAGTCAAAAGTCTAAAAGTAGAAGACTTTCGACCTTCGACTTTAAGACTTTTAAACTGAAAAAAGATGAAATTAACACTCAAAATATGGCGTCAAAAAAACGCTAAAGAAACTGGAAAAATCGTGGATTACCCAATCGACGGAATTGAACCAGATATGTCTTTCCTTGAAATGCTTGACGTTTTAAACGAAGGTTTAATTGAAAAAGGAGATGAGCCTGTAGCTTTTGACCACGATTGTCGCGAGGGAATCTGCGGAATGTGTTCGCTTTTCATCAATGGTGAAGCGCACGGACCTGACAGAGGCGTGACGACTTGTCAATTGCACATGAGAATGTTTAAGGATGGAGACACAATTTTTATCGAGCCTTTCCGTGCAAAAGCGTTTCCTGTAATCAGAGATTTAGTGGTGGACAGAAGTTCTTTTGATAGAATTCAGCACGCTGGTGGATTTGTTTCTGTAAATACTTCAGGAAATACAATTGACGCCAATACAATTCCAATTCCTAAACATGATGCTGACCGTGCTTTTGACGCTGCAGCTTGTATTGGATGCGGTGCTTGCGTAGCAACTTGCAAAAACTCTTCAGCAATGTTATTTGTGGCTGCAAAAGTTTCGCAATATGCACTATTGCCACAAGGAAAAGTAGAAGCGCATGACCGTGTTTTGAATATGGTAAACCAAATGGACCACGAAGGTTTTGGTAACTGTACAAACACTGGAGCTTGCGAAGTAGAATGCCCAAAAGGAATTTCTCTAGAAAACATCGCAAGAATGAACAGAGAATATCTTGTTGCAAGTATGAAATAGGCAATAGCCAAAAAATAGCCAATAGGTAAAAGTCAAGACGCATCTGTTCATTCAGATGCGTTTTTTTACGTTTAGTTTAAAAAACTACAACAGAGTTTTGAACTTTATCTGAGTTAGTCATTTATTATTCAATCTTTCTTGATAGCAAGATTTCATTATATTTGAGCAACAAAAAAAACAAAATGAAATATTTTTCTTTTCTATTACTTATTTCAACTTTCACTTTCGCACAGAATTACCAGCAATATGTAAATCCGATGATTGGAACGGGCGGTCACGGTCACACTTTTCCCGGTGCAACGGTTCCTTTCGGGATGGTGCAACTTTCTCCCGATACCAGAATTGACGGAAGCTGGGACGGATGTTCCGGCTATCATTTTGACGATTCTATAATCTACGGATTTTCCCATACGCATTTAAACGGAACTGGAGTTTCTGATTTTGGAGATATCATGCTGATGCCAACAATGGGCGAACCGAGCTTGAACAACCAAGATTACTCTTCGAAATTCTTTCACAAAAACGAAAAAGTATCTGCCGGATTTTATTCGGTAAAATTAGACGATAGTGATGTTGATGTAGCTTTAACGGCCTCCACGCGAGTTGGTTTTCACGAATATACTTTTAATAATTCTGGTCAAGCCAATATCGTTTTAGACTTAAATCATCGCGATCATTTGCTGATGGGTGAAGTCAGAATCATCGATGACAAGACAATTGAGGTGATGCGAAATAGCGAAGCTTGGGCGAGAAATCAATTTGTTTATGCAAGAATTGAATTTAATCAGCCGATGAAAATTACTAAAGTCAATAACAATGCATTCGCTCCGACAAAAGTTACTGATGATTTTTTTGCAGGAAGTTTGCTGTCAATGAGTTTTTCAAAACAAGTCAAAAAAGGAGAAAAAATATTGGTAAAAGTATCGCTTTCGCCAACGTCAGTTGAAGGGGCTAAATTGAATATGTCAGAAATAAAACATTGGGATTTTAATAAAGCAAAAGCCGATGCAGAGCAACTTTGGAACAAAGAATTATCTAAAATCGAAATCACTTCTTCGGATAAAATCAAAAAGACAATTTTCTACACCGCCTTGTACCACACGATGATGCAGCCCAATATCGCCCAAGATTTAGACGGAAAATACCGCGGAAGAGACAATGAAATCCACACCGCTGAAGGGTTTGATTATTACTCGGTTTTCTCGCTTTGGGATACATTTCGTGCTTCGCATCCTTTATATACTTTGATTGATAAAAAAAGAACGGCTGATTTTATAAATACGTTTTTAAAGCAATATGAACAAGGCGGAAGACTGCCTGTTTGGGAATTGGCGTCTAATGAAACCGACTGTATGATCGGCTATCATTCGGTTTCCGTGATGGCCGATGCGATGGCAAAAGGAATTACTGGCTTTGATTACGAAAAAGCTTTTGAAGCGTCAAAACATTCGGCAATGTTGGATCATTTAGGTTTAGAAGCATATAAAAAGAACGGATTTATAAGCATCGATGACGAACATGAAAGTGTTTCAAAAACATTGGAATATGCCTATGACGATTGGTGTATTGCGCAAATGGCGATGATTTTGAATAAGGAAGGTGAGGATTATAACTATTTTATACAAAGATCTTATAATTGGAAAAATGTTTTTGATTGGGAAGCCAAATTCATGCGTCCGAAGAAAAATGGTGGTTGGGACAAACCTTTTGATCCAAGAGAAGTCAATAATAATTTCACCGAAGGAAATTCGTGGCAATATTCATTTTTCGTACCACAAGATATTTATGGAATGGTTGAAGCTTATGGCGGTAGTGCTAAATTTGAAGCCAAATTAGATGAAATGTTCAACAGCGAAAGCAAAACTACGGGAAGAGAACAAGTTGATGTCACAGGTTTGATTGGTCAATACGCGCACGGAAACGAGCCGAGTCATCACATGGCTTACTTATATAATTATGTAGGAAAACCAGAAAAAACTACGCAGAAAGTAAATTACATTTTAGATAATTTCTATAAAAATACGCCAGACGGATTGATCGGTAATGAAGACTGCGGACAGATGAGCGCTTGGTATGTTTTAAGCTCCATGGGAATTTATGCGGTAACGCCGGGAAGTGGCGAATGGACAAAAACAACACCTTATTTTGATAATGTAAAAATCAATTTTGAAAACGGCGAAAATTTGAATATTTCTAAAAAAGGAATGAAAGGTTATTTGAAGGAAGTTTTATTTAAGAATGAATTGATGGACAAAGTAGATTTTATTGTTGTTCCAATTTCAGTTCCTGTCATTATTGCTGAAAGCAAATCATTTAAAGATAAATTATCAATTAAAATAGACTTTAATAAATTAGCATCTAGACTTTATAGAGGAAAAGCTGTGAAATATAGGGTTATAGACGAAGACAACAAAAATCCAGATTTTAAAATTTTTGAAAATGATATTGTTATAAAGAAGACATCTAAAATTGAAGCTTTTGTTGTTCAGTCTTTGACAGAAAATTCTACTTCAAGCAATATAGTTTCCGCGACATTTATCAAAAAGCCAAACAATTATTCCATCAAAATAACCTCAAAATACAATCCACAATATCACGCTGGCGGTGATGAAGGTGTGATTGACGGAATATTTGGAAATGAAAATTGGAGAAAAGGCGATTGGCAAGGTTATCAAGGTCAGGATTTTGAAGCAATTGTAGATTTGAACGAAATAAAAAAAATAACTTCTATTTCCGCAAGATTTCTGCAAGATTCGCGTGCTTGGATTTTGATGCCGACAAAAGTTGAATTTTATACTTCAGAAGATAATGTGAATTTTAAATTGGTAAAAATCATCGAAAATAAATTGGATGCAAGAAATACTCAAGTTAAAATTGCTGATTTTGAAATAGTAATTCCAGAAACAAAAGCAAAATTTGTAAAGGTCAGGGCTTATAATTTCGGAAAACTTCCAGAATGGCATCAAGGCGCCGGTGGTGAAGCCTTTATTTTCATAGATGAAGTCACAGTGAAATAAATTAAAAGCAATACGGATTTTTAAAATTATAAAAAAATTCTAAAATCTGTGTTACACTAAGTTTAAAGTTTTCAGAAAAAGATAAGAGGAATTGAAGATGAGATTACCGTAAAATAATTCTTAAATCTACGAAAACGATATATTTTGGATTGCTAAATTTCCTATCTTTATGAGAATTCAATTCTTATAATCCGATGGAAATTTATCATATCAGCGCCGAATGTTATCCTGTTGCAAAAGTAGGCGGTTTGGCTGACGTCGTTGGAGCGCTTCCGAAATATCAGAACTTGTTGGGACACCACGCTATGGTTGTCTTGCCGAAATATGATACCAAATTTACACAGGAAAATGAATTTGAAATGGTACATTCTGGAAACCTTAAATTGGGTATTTTTGAATTTACTTATGAAATTCTAAAAGAAAAGACAGACAAACTAGGTTTTGAGCTTTTCTTGGTTTCGATTCCAGAACTTTTTGACCGGCCGAATATTTATTCTTATGAAGACGATACCGAGCGTTTTCTAGCGTTTCAAGTCGCTTTTTTAAACTGGCTTGTAGAAACGAAACAACAGCCCGATATTTTGAATTGCCATGATTATCATGCGGGATTGATTCCGTTTTTGGTGCAGTTTGGTTATAATTACCACGCTTTAAAATCAGTTCCTACAGTTTTGACCATCCATAACGGACAATACCAAGGCTGGTTCAGCTTTGATAAAATTAATTATATTCCAGAATTTGACAAGTCTAAAATTGGCTTTTTAGAATGGAACAGTGTCATCAATCCTTTGGCGGCAGCCATAAAATGTGCTTGGAAAGTGACTACCGTTTCGCCAAGTTATCTCGATGAAATCAGCATTGAAATGAACGGCTTAGAAAACCTGCTTCGTCATGAAAGGCCAAAATCTATCGGCATCTTAAACGGAATCGACACCGAAGTCTGGAATCCGAAAACAGATGCGATGCTTCATTCTCACTATGATCTGCAAGATTTTGTAAAAGGGAAAAAGGCAAACAAAGAACAGCTTTGCAAAGAATTCAATCTCGATGCTTCAAAACCTCTTTTCACTTTTATAGGAAGATTGGTCGGCGAAAAAGGTGCCGACTTATTGCCAGAAATCTGCAAAATTGCTTTGGAAGAACATCCGAAGGAAATAAATATCTTAATTTTAGGCTCAGGAAATCCTGAATTAGAGGATGAACTTCAAAACTTAAAAGAAAAATATTCAGGAAATTACAATGTCTATATAGGTTATAACGAAAAACTGGCACACAATGTTTATGCAGGTGCCGATTTCTTACTCATGCCTTCAAGAGTCGAGCCTTGCGGATTGAACCAAATGTATGCTTTGCGCTATGGAACCACGCCAATCGTTAGAAGAACTGGCGGTTTAAAAGATACAGTTGTAGATTTTGGTGATGGCGGTTTTGGAATTTGCCACGATCAAACCAGCGTTTCGGATGTTACTTATTCTATTTTAAGAGCGATTGAATTATATAAAAATCAAGAAAAATTTGACCAAATAAGAACTACTTCCATGCAAATTGACCATTCTTGGAACAAAGCTGCGGGAGAATATATCAACGTTTATCAATCATTACAAAACCAATAAAACCATAAAATGAACAAAAATACACTAGCCATCATCTTGGGTGGCGGACAAGGTTCTCGTTTAGCGCCTTTGACTGAAAGCCGTTCAAAACCAGCCGTTCCGATTGCCGGAAAGTACCGTTTGGTTGATATTCCGATTTCAAATTGCATTAATTCTGATATAAAGAGAATGTTTGTTTTGACACAGTTTAATTCCGCTTCTTTAAATCAGCACATAAAAAATACGTATCAATTCAGCCATTTTAGTAATGCTTTCGTAGATATTTTGGCTGCAGAACAAACTCCTGATAATCCGACTTGGTTTCAAGGAACTGCTGACGCCGTTCGCCAGTGCATGCAATATTTCATGAACCACAATTTTGACTATGCGCTGATTCTTTCTGGCGATCAATTATATCAAATGGATTTCAACGAAATGATTGAAGCACATGAGAAAAACGGAGCTTCATTGACAATCGCAACTTTGCCTGTGAATGCGAAAGATGCGCCAGAATTTGGGATTTTAAAAACCGATGACAATAGTTTTATCACTTCTTTTATTGAAAAGCCAAAAGCAGATTTATTACCAGAATGGACTTCAGAAGTAAGTGAAGAAATGAATGAAGAAGGGCGTCATTACTTGGCTTCCATGGGAATTTATATCTTTAATAGAGATTTGCTGATTCGATTGATGGCTGATCCAAATACGAAGGATTTTGGAAAGGAAATCATTCCGGAAGCAATTGAAAAAGAAAAAGTCTTGAGCTATCAATATGAAGGATATTGGACGGATATTGGTAATATCGATTCATTTTTTGAAGCTAATTTAGGCCTGACGGATGATATTCCGAAGTTTAATCTTTTTCATAATTCAAGCAAGATTTACACAAGAGCGAGAACTTTACCGCCATCAAAAATCACAGACGGAACTTCTTTGGATAAATCAGTTGTTTCAGAAGGCTGTATCATAAACGGAGCCAAAATTGAGCATTCGGTAATCGGGATCAGGAGCAGGATCGGAAAAGGAACTACGATTTCAAATACTTATTTGATGGGAAATGATTATTATCAAAATTTAGACGAAATTAGCCATAATATTGAGCATAATATTACGAATCTGGGCATTGGTGAAAACTGTTTTATTGACAACACCATCATCGATAAAAATTGTAAAATCGGACATAATGTTACCTTGAAAGGAGGAAAACATTTGGAAGACGCAAACACAAAATTATTCACAATAAAAGACGGAATCATCATTGTGAAAAAAGGAGCAATTCTTCCGGATGGATTTGTAATTGAATAAAAACGTATGAAAATTGCCTTGATTCAAGCGCCATTGGTTTGGGAAAATCCTGAAGTGAACCGAAAATATTTCGCAGATAAAATCAATTCGATTCAAGAAGAAATTGATTTAGTTATCTTGCCAGAAATGTTCTCGACTGGTTTTACAATGCATCCAGAAAACGTTTCAGAAACTATGGATGGCGAAACTATTGCGTTATTGAAATCTTTGGCGAAGGCAAAAAAATCCGCCATAACCGGAAGCTTGACCATCCGTGAAAACGGAAAATTTTATAATCGTTTGGTATTTGTTTTTCCTTCGGGAGAAATTCGCAACTATAATAAAAGACACCTGTTTTCTTTGGCAGGAGAAGAAAAAGTCTATGCTTCAGGAACTGAAAAATTAATAGTGGAATATAAAGGCTGGAAAATCTGCCCGTTAATTTGTTATGACTTGCGGTTTCCAGTCTTTTCTAGAAATGTGGAAGATTATGACTTGTTGCTTTATATTGCAAATTGGCCACAACAAAGAATTCAAGCTTGGGATATTTTGCTAAAAGCGCGTTCTGTTGAAAATATATGCTACACAATTGGCGTGAATAGAATAGGGGAAGATGGAAATAATCATCCTTATTCTGGACATTCACAAGTTGTCGATTTTTTAGGCAATTACCTTTTAGAACCACAGATTTCTGAAGAAATATTTATGGTTAATTTGGATAAAAATAAAATGCTTGAAACCAGGCAAAAGTTTGGGTTTTTAAATGATCGCGATTATTTTGAAATAAACTAATCACCTTGAAAGATCAAGAGTTTCATCCCAATCCCAGTTAGCCCTCACGTCAATTGGTGTTGTAAAATAAATAATTTCTTCAGCTTGTCGCTTTTCAAGATAATTTCCGGTGTCCCAGATTTTATTTTTATTTTCATCATAAATCACACGAACCGTAAATTTATTTGGAAGTAATCCGATGAAATCAATAAGCGGATTTCCTTCGGAATAATCTGAAGCTATAATTTCGCCTTTATCATTTGTTAATTCGACGATGACCGGAAACTGCTTTACATTTTTTAGTGTGATTCTTAAATTGGCGTATTCAGAAGTATTTTGTGTTGTTAAGTTATACTTCAGCGTGTCATTTGTCTGCTCATAAAAATCAGTAAATGCTCCAGGAAGAACGTCTAGCGTATATTTTTCTAGAGGTTCTTTTGCAAAATCAATTTTTACTTCTTGATTGAATTCGTCATATTCTGAACTAAAAGCGACTGAAAGAGAATCTTTATTTATCAATTTCAATTTTGAATTATCAATTTTAACCAAAGGAATAGTAGATGTAATTGTCAATTTTTCTCTAAAATGTAAAGTTCCGCTTGGTTTTGCACTGAAGCTGAGCGTGTCTTTTTTCTGGTCTTTATGTCGAACGGTAAAGTCTTTTTCGTATTTATCTTTTCGAATCATTACAGTTACAGAATCAGTCTTAACAGGTTTAAACCAAACTTGAAGCGAATCTTTTTCAGGAAATTTAGTAACTTTTGTCGTTAAAATATCATTTCCATTTTTTATCGAGATGTTTATATTTTTAGTATCGCCTTCATGGGGAACAACCATTCTGTTTCCCGAAGCTTGATAAGGTTTCGTAGGTTTGAAAGGCAGTATTTCTTTGAAAAGCTTGATTTCATATGTGCTGTCATTCGGGATTTTTATGAATTCCTTGTGAAAGCCAATTTTTTCACTTTTCGGATTAAAGCGATTATTACTATTTGCATCTTTCATCGCGACTAAAAGATATGTTCCTTCTTTTAAATTTTCTAGGTTGAAGGTTTTTAAACTATCTAATGTGTTGGTGATATATCTTGGATTTTGCGTATAAACAACTGAATCGTTGAAAGTATCATTTATTTCATAAAGCATTACCGATACAAAATTGTCAACGTCTTTTTTGTAAGCATCTTTCACAACACCTTTTAAAGTAAGCGAATCAATATAAGTTCCGGTTGAGAAAACATATTTGAATTGCTGATAAGGATTTCCTTCATTATTATCTTGAATACTGCTTCCGAAGTTAAAACTGTAGGTTGTATTTGGTTGTAAAGTATCCTTAAGTCTTATATTTATATACTTGCTTGCACTTGTTGGAGTAATTACAGGCGCATATTTCATTGGCGGTGAAATTATCAATTGCTTAGTAACGTCTTTGATTTTTATATATTCATCAAACGTAATTCTGATTTCTTTAGCATTGAAATTAGTGCTGAAATTTTCAGGAGAACTAAAGCGAAGTGTCGGCGGAATAGTGTCTTTCAAGCCTCCGGTAATACTGCCTCTTTTGGCGCAACCAACCATTATTACGGCTAAAATCAAAAATAAGTATCTAAAACGAATCGTAAGCATCTGAAATAATTTAACCACAAAATAACAATTATATTCACTGGAAATGAAATCTTTTAAGAAAATAAATTATTGAGTTTTTATCATTTTCAGAAGTATAATTGAAGCTTTTGATTTGAATTTTCGCTAAAATCCCATATTGTGTGTATCGGCGATTGAAATAATGCTTAATTTGCTATTTGGAATTTGCAATAATGCTCTGGCACAAGCCTCTAAGGTGGAACCAGTCGTAATCACATCATCAATCAAAAGAAAATGTTTTCCATGATTTTCTTCTTTAAAATTTACCCCGAAAATATCTTGTTTGACATCAGTTCTTCCCAGAAAATTTTTCTGAGTTTGAGTTTTTGAATAAATATTTCGAACTAAAATTGAATCATCATAAGGAAGTTTCAAACCTTCAGAAAGTGCTTTTGCAAAAGTTTCTATTTGATTATAACCGCGTTCTCTCAAACGTTTGTTGTGCAAAGGCACCGGAATTATGATATCGAAAGTCTTAATTATTTCTAGGTTTTTTAAATCTTCGGCATACCAATTTCCTAAAAATGTTCCGATTTCTTGGTGTTTGTAATACTTTAAATTATGAATCAATTCATGTGCAATTCCCTTTTTATGGTAATAGATCATTGAAGAGGCAAACTGAAATTCAATTCGTCCATAAAATTTTTTCGTCAATTCATTTTCAGGTTCCAGATGATAATTTGTCAAAGGCAAATTGTGCCGGCATGAAGTACAAATTACTGTTTCGTTAGACTCAAGAAAAGAATCGCAACCACCACACACTTTTGGAAATAGAAGATTAATAAGGCTTGTAAACATGATTTTGGCTTTTAAGTTTTTAAAGGAAATAGTGTCACCTTCCGCCGCTTATAATTTTATAAAAATTTGGGATAGTTTTTTTGAGAAAAAATCCGGTCAATAAGCTTGCAGAAATAACTATTAATGGTGCAAATATATAAATAGTAAAAGAAATAAATTCAGTATTTCCAAATTTGAAAAGTATCTTTCTTACAAAAGTAAGCATTGGAATATGAAAAGCGAATATAAAAAACGAAAAAGTAAAGATGTCGAAAAATTTACTTTCTTCAATGTTTTTGTACTTTGGAAGTATATCATATAGAATCCAAATAGACACAATTCCGAAAAGAATTCCTGTTTTGTGCAATAGATCCGCAATGAATATATTTTTAGAATTTAAATGGTCTAAAATAGTTCCTGAAAGGCATATTGCTATCCAAATTACAATGAATATAGATTGTTTTTTAGTCCAAACTACAGTTAGAATTTGGCTTTTTAAGATGCTTAGCGTTCCGCCAATAGTGAAAAACAAAACCGATTCATTTGAAAGAATATAAAAATCTACTTGCAAATACCAAGCGACTAAAAAAATAATTATAACCACATATTTTAAATGTTTGATCAAAAAATATAAGATTGGCGATAACACGGCAAGAAGAATCAAGTCTCTGATTGACCACAATTGAAAGGGAATTGGATGAAGAAACAAAGTGCCTAGAAATCCGGTAAAATGCAATTCTTTAATTAGCGTACCTTCAAATAATGATCGTGTTGACGAAAAAGACTGCAAACAGAAATAAATTAAAATCCACATTGCTGACCAAAAAACGAAAGGAACAAGTAATAATTTCGCTCTCTTTTTTAATTTGCTAATGTAGTCTTCAATCGTTCCTTTAAAATTCAAGAAAAATAAATATCCAGAAATAGAAAAGAATAAACGCAAAGCGATTCTGGCGAACTCTTGGCTAAAAAAATGTTGAATAAAACTGTTATAACCTCGCATTGCAATTTTATCTGCATCATTTAAAGGTGATATGTTATAGGAGTGAACATAAATGACCATTATAATTAATATGAAAGAAAGAATTCTAAGCTTTAACGATAAATATTTGTTCATTATGGGGAAATAATGTCTTAAATTAAATTTTTGCAAATGTAATTATGTTTCTTAGTATATCCTTTCTTAATTTCAAATTTTGGAATTTAAAATAATCTAAAGAATTATCACTTAAACCTCTCAGAATTTTTATTAGAAAATACAATCTCTTTTTATATTTTTGCATCATTATGGCAAAACAAGAAGATTTATTCAAGAATGTAGTTTCGCATGCAAAAGAGTACGGATTTATTTTTCCGTCAAGCGAAATTTACGATGGTTTGAGCGCAGTCTATGATTATGCGCAAAACGGTGTGGAATTAAAGAAAAACATCCGCGAATATTGGTGGAAATCAATGGTTCAGATGAATGAAAACATTGTCGGCATTGACGCGTCAATCTTGATGCATCCGACAACTTGGAAAGCTTCTGGCCATGTAGACGCTTTCAACGACCCGTTAATTGACAACAAAGATTCAAAAAGAAGATACCGTGCTGACGTTTTAATTGAGGATTATGCCGAAAAATTAAACCAGAAAGCACAAAAAGAAATTGACAAAGCAAAAGCTCGTTTTGGTGATGCTTTCAACGAACAAGAATTTGTGACAACAAATGCAAGAGTAGTTGAATATAGAGCAAAACAGCGTGAAATTCTAGAAAGAATGGCGCGTTCTCTTGAAAATGAAGATTTAGCTGATGTAAAAGCTTTGATCGAAGAACTAGAAATTGCTGATCCGGAAACTGGTTCAAGAAACTGGACAGACGTGAAGCAATTCAACTTAATGTTTGGAACAAAATTGGGAGCTTCTGCTGAAAGCGCCATGGATTTATACCTTCGTCCAGAAACGGCTCAGGGAATTTTTGTGAATTTCTTGAACGTACAAAAATCGGGAAGAATGAAGATTCCTTTCGGGATTGCACAAACAGGAAAAGCCTTCAGAAATGAAATCGTTGCAAGGCAGTTTATCTTCAGAATGCGCGAATTCGAACAAATGGAAATGCAATTTTTCGTGAAGCCAGGCGAAGAAATGAAATGGTATGAATACTGGAAAACAACTCGTTTAAACTGGCATTTGTCTTTAGGATTAGGCCAAGAAAACTACCGTTTTCACGATCACGAAAAGTTGGCACATTATGCAAATGCTGCGGCTGACATCGAATTCAATTTTCCATTCGGATTTAAAGAATTGGAAGGAATCCACTCAAGAACTGACTTCGACTTAAAAGCGCACGAAGAATTCTCTGGAAGAAAATTGCAATATTTTGATACAGAGGAAAATAAAAACTACACGCCTTATGTTGTAGAAACTTCAGTTGGCTTAGACAGAATGTTCTTGGCAGTTTTTTCAAATTCTTTAAAAGAAGAAACTTTAGAAGACGGTTCAACAAGAACAGTTTTGCAGTTGCCAAGCGTTTTAGCACCAACAAAAGCAGCTATTTTGCCATTGGTTAAAAAAGATGGATTACCAGATCTAGCAAAAGAAATCATCGAAGATTTGAAATGGGAATTCAACGTTTCTTATGACGAAAAAGATGCTGTCGGAAGACGTTACAGAAGACAAGATGCTTTAGGGACTCCTTTCTGTATCACTGTTGACCATCAAACTTTAGAAGATCAGACGGTGACAATTCGCCACAGAGATTCTATGAAACAAGACCGCGTGAAAATTTCAGAATTGAAAGATATTATCAGCAGAGAAGTTTCTATGAAACATTGGTTGATGAAAATGTAAGCGAAGCATTTATAATTAAAAAAAGGGCTTCCGATTTGGATAGCCCTTTTTTCTTAAAAACAAATTAATCTAAACCTACTCTTTAATGATTTTGAAAGTCTTAGTTCCATTGTCTGTGGCTACTTTAAGAATGTAGTTTCCAGATTGAAATTTCGACATATCAATCGCAGTATCAGTAGTGTTTATTTTTTTAGAAAACATAAGCTGTCCTATAAGATTATAAATTTCGATTGTTGAAATTTCGCTGCTATAAGTCATATTTAATATGTCTTTTACGGGATTAGGATAAACTTTGAAGTTTTTTAGATCAAAATCCGGAGCACTTAAATTTTGGTCTGTAATAGAAATTGTGAATGTTCCTCCCAAAAGAAAACCAGATGAGGCAACATTAACATAATAAGTTGTGCCTTCAATTGTATTAAAGACAGTGTATGTTTCTCCAACATTTTGACCATTTCTGTCAACTATTGCTTCACAAACAAAATTGCCACAAGAACCCGTAAAAATTCCTAATTCAGGATTCCAAAAAGTCCCAACATTTGAGACATCAATCAGAATGTCATTTCCATTTCCTGTAAAAGAAAACCAAACACCGTCATTTATCATGTTGTTATTTTGAGCATTACAGGAAACTATTACTGAGCTTGATGTTGATCCAGAACCATTAAAGGAAACTACATAAGGCATTGTAGCGCTAATTGCTGTTGAACAAGTGTCATTTATAGGAAGACAAGGCGTGAAATTATAAAGCATCGCACTATTTGTAAAGCAGGCTTGATTCTCAGAATTTGTAACTTTTAATGTAACAGAAGTACCATTTGGATAAGGACCAAAGGTCACGATTCCGGTAGAGTTTGTTTCTTGCTCTTCACTTCCAAAATTATCTGAAACATCTAATGAAGTTGCTGTTCCAAGACTGGTGATGTCTACGGTTACTAAAAACTGGTCGCCGTTAGCACAATCAGGTATGAGTGTAAAATTGGCAACTGGATTTGTACAAGAAAGTATTGACCATTCTAGTCTAAATTCTCCCGATTCACCATTTGCTCCGTCTTGAATCCAATAAACAATTTGTTCAGTTACTGTGGTGTTTGCCCATCTTACGCTAGTGTAATCGTCATCATTAAAGCAGGCAATTTGTATTCTGTTGTCACAATCTCCATAAAAAACAGTATTCGAAGAATTATAATCATTTAATGTTTGGCCAATAATAAGTGTCGAGCCATTTGGTACTGCGATTGAATAAAATATATCAGGCGAATCATTTGGTTCTTCTTGATTATTAAAACTGCATTGTGTTAAATTATCATTTAGCGAACCATTAGTTGTAAAATTTAAGGGAGAAGTCAATAATCCCAAATCAATAGCATTTTCACAAGTGTCATTTGGAGCAGGACAATTTGCCACGGTAAGACTCTCGCTAACGATGGCACAAGCACTATTTTGTTTGTTGATTATTGAAATTACAACAGGAGTTCCAATGCTGTAAGGCCCAAAAGTCAGCTGTCCAACAGCAGTTCGGGTTACCATAGAATCTGCTGATTGATCATCTTCAACTGAAACAGATGCTGCCGAACCTAAACTCGTTAAATTTACAAGTATATTAAACTCTGAAGTATTACATTGAGGAATTAATTCATAATTTGCTTGAGGTTTCGTACAATTAATTAATGACCATTCTAATGTAAATATTCCAGATTCGGTGTTTTTTCCATCCTGAATCCAATAAACTGTTTGGTCTGATCCTGTAGTGTTTTCCCAGATAAGTTGTGTTGTATCGGCATCGTCAAAACAAATCAATCTTGTTTGCTGTAAACAATTTCCATAAAAAGCAGTGTTTGTTGAATTATATTCATTTGAAGTCTGCCCAATTGTCAAGGTTGAATTATTAGGAACAAGAATTGAATAGTAAACATCTGGTGCGGCATTTGCTACTTCAAACCCATTCATAAACATACAGTTTATAAGATTGTCATTAGATTTTCCAACAGTTGAATCTGTAATAGGAGAAGATAATGTGCTCAAATCAATAGCATTTGAACAAAAATCACCTGACAAAACAACAGCAGTTGAAAAAGTATATTCATTACAGCCACTAGCTGTTCCAATTAAATTATAAGGATATATTCTTGCATAATAAGTAATATTGCTTTGCAATCCACCAGGAACATAATAATTAGTAACATTGCCAGCATCTACAAGATTTAAAATCTCGTGGCCATTTGGTGTCGTCCCTAGAACTATTTTATATCCAGTGGCGCCACTTGCCAAATTCCAGCTTAAAAAACCATTTCCCGAAACAATTGCTTCGTTCAAAGGAGAAATCAATGTAGTGCAGTCTGGTGCTGAGGTTGCTGTATAATTTATTTGCAATGTCAATGAAAGATCCAAATGGTCATAATCTCCATCGGCATCATGAGCCGTAATGCTTAATGTTGTAAATCCAGAAATATTTCTTCCAATCAAATCGCTTGCACAAACTCTAGTCACGGTGCCATCGAGATTTAATTCAAAATAATACCAATTATTGCATTGGTTAGCATTTGATAAAGAAGCATTTGAAATAGTTACAGAGTTAAGGTTTCCAGAGTAACAATTTAAATCGGTAGCATTTACTGTGATTGAAGTATTAGTGACATCAAAACCAGATGCATTAAAAGTCTGTTGACAAATCTGTCCAAATGACAAGATTGGAAAAAGAAGCAATAAATAAAAAGTAATTTTTTTCATGTAAACATTTTTAAGATTAATTGAATGAATAGAAATGTTTCTTTATGACATATTCCAGTACTAAATTCAGCGTCGTAAATTTTAGAAGAAATAATGATAGATGTATATATATAATCCCTAAAAAGCGTGACATAAAATAAGAAATAATGTGATTTATAAGCTTAGTGTTCTGATTTTAAGGATGTTTGTATTGTTTTTGCAATTCGCCTTTCATACCAGCATAATTCTAAATAAAAAATGCCATCCTTTTTGGACAGCATTTTTTATTGCGTTTTATTTCTGAAATTTATTCTTCCAAAGCATTCCAGCCTCTAGCTTTCAACGGAATTTTTGTATTTGCTCGAGTAATCAAATGAATTCCTTCGCTTTCCTGAGTCATGTGACCGATGATCGTGAAATTTGGATTTCCTTTTATCTTGTCAAAATCTTCCATCGGAATGGTGAAAAGCAATTCATAATCTTCTCCTCCATTAATCGCAACCGTCGTACTATCGATATTAAATTCTTCGCAAACAGAAATCAACTGCGGATCAAGTGGCAGCTTATCTTCGTATAAATTACAGCCAACATTAGATTGTGTACACAAATGAATAATTTCTGAAGATAATCCGTCAGAAATATCAATCATTGAAGTTGGTTTTATATCTAAAGCAAAAAGCAAAGTTCGCACATCTTTTCGAGCTTCAGGTTTTAATTGACGTTCAATAATATAAGTGTAAGCGTCTAAATCTGGCTGATTATTTGGATTTACTTGAAAGACTTGTTTCTCTCTTTCTAAAACTTGCAATCCCATATATGCAGCGCCGATATCTCCAGTCACAACAAGCAAATCGTTTGATTTTGCTCCATTTCTATAAACTAATTCACTTTCATCTGCTTCGCCAATTGCAGTAATGCTGATGATTAATCCTTTTTGCGAAGAAGTTGTGTCGCCACCAATAACGTCGACATTGTATTCTTTTGCAGCAAGTGTGATTCCATCAAATAATTCTTCCAAAGCTTCTAATGGAAAACGATTTGAAACGGCAACAGAAACCGTGATTTGAGTTGGCTTCGCATTCATTGCAAAAATATCTGAAACATTTACAACTACGGCTTTATATCCCAAATGTCGCAATGGCATATAAGCCAAGTCAAAGTGCACGCCTTCAATTAATAAATCTGTTGAAATTACGGCTTTTTTATCTTTAAAATCTAAAACAGCTCCGTCATCTCCAATTCCTTTCAAGGTTGAAGGATTGTTGATTTCAAAGTTTTTGGTAAGATGTTTTATCAATCCGAATTCGCCTAAATTCGATAAGCTTGTGCGTTGAGGCGTTTTATCTTCTATCATTTTTTTAATTTCTGAATTGCAAAGGTACAAAGTTTAAAAGTGTTCTAGGCAATTGAAAATTTTTGTCGTTTAGACTATTTTAAAAATATGTTAAAAAAGTTGTAACAAAAATCATCAACATGCCACTAATTAAAATATAATTACTAAAACATTCATAACTATGAAGCTTAAAATAAATAACTTAAGTAAAACTTATAATAATGGAGTAAAAGCACTCGATAATTTAAATCTTGAGATTAATTCTGGAATGTTCGGACTTTTAGGTCCAAATGGAGCTGGAAAATCATCTTTAATGCGGACTATCGCAACCTTGCAAAAACCAGATTCTGGGTCAATTGAATTTGACGGAATAAATGTTCTTGAAGACAATATTTCTTTGCGTAAGATTTTAGGTTATTTGCCACAAGAATTTGGTGTGTATCCAAATATGTCTGCAGAAACTTTGTTAGATTATTTTGCTAGATTAAAGGGAATTTCTTCCAAATCAGAAAGAAAAGAATTAGTTAAAAGTGTATTAGAAGTAACTAATTTATATGATCAAAGGGGAAAATCAGTTAGTGGTTATTCTGGCGGAATGAAACAGCGTTTTGGAATTGCACAATTACTTTTAAATAATCCAAAATTAATCATAGTTGACGAGCCGACTGCGGGATTAGATCCAGCAGAACGCCATCGTTTCTTGAATGTTTTGAGAGAAATTGGAACCAATCACGTAGTTATCTTTTCAACGCATATCGTTGACGACGTTAAAGAATTGTGTAACGAAATGGCAATTTTAAACGGTGGAAAAATCCTTGAACAAGGAACTCCCGAAGAAGCAGAAGCAAGATTGAGAGGTTTCATATGGACAAAAATTATCACTCGTGAAGAATTAGAAACATATGAAAGAGATTTCAACGTAATTTCTTCAAAATACAACCAAGACAATACTTTAAATATCAAAGTTCATAGTGCAGAAAGACCAGATGAGACTTTCATTAATGCAGAACCACAACTTGAGGATGTTTATTTTGTTGCACTAAAATCTGATCTATAATATGTTTTCAACGATATTTAATTTCGAGTTAAAACGATGGCTCAAAGGAGCTTCGTTTTATATATTTCTGTCGCTATTTTTCTTTATTTCACTGTTTTTTGCAGCTTTGAATTATGGTTTTTTTGAAAGTATAAGTGCTGTAAGAAATACAAATGCATATGCAAACTCGCCAATTGCGCTGAGTGGTTTTATTAATGGAATGAATTCTGTAATTTATCTTTTGCTTCCGATAATTGTTGGAACTTCGGTATATCGAGATTTTCGATATAATATGCATACGATTTTATTCTCTTATCCATTTACAAAGTGGGATTACATTGGCGGAAAATTTTTAAGTTCACTTTTAGTAGTGCTTCTGATTACACTTTCTTTGATAGCTGGCGTTTTAGTAGCTTCAGTTTTACCAGGAATTAATCCTGATTTATTGACAGAATTTAATTTTCTAGCAATTGCTCAAATTTATTTTATCTATGTAATTCCAAATCTGCTTTTCATCGGAGTTATTATCTTTTCATTGGTTACAATTTCTAGAAATATATTTGTTGGTTTCATTGGGATTATCGTGATTTTTTTGCTTCAGGTTATGCTTGCAAATTTAACGAGAGATGTTGATAATAGATATGTTGTAGCTTTATTTGAGCCTTTTGGAGGAGAAGCTTTAGATTATTATACACGATATTGGACGATTTCTGAGCAAAATGAAAACCTGCTTCCTTTTGGAGATGTGATTGTTTACAACAGATTAATATGGCTTGGAGTTTCGCTTTTAATACTAGGATTTTTATATAAATTTTTCTCTTTCAGTCAAACGGCAATTACTTTTGGAAGAGGAAAAAAAGGAGATCGCACCACAAAAAATAACTTCGGTGGAATTACCAGAATTGAGCTTCCGATAGTGAAATATGACTATTCTGGTTGGCAGAATTTTAAAACTGCTTGGAGTCTTTCAAGATTTGATTTCAGGTTTATTGTCAAAAATTGGGCTTTTATCATTATTGCCTTTGTAGGGTTATTATTCTTGCTTCTCATGTCTGTTAGTGCTGGGAAAATGATGGGAACAAAAACCTTTCCTGTAACCTGGCAAATGTTATATGTTCCTGGAGCTACGTTTAATTTCTTTATCAATGTGCTGACTTTCTTATTTGTTGGAATTTTGATTCATAGAGGTCAAACTGCTAGAATGAATCATTTAGTTGATGTGACGCCAATTCCTAACTGGGTTTTGCTTCTCTCAAAATTCTTCGCAATTATTAAAATGCAACTTGTTTTATTAATTCTGATTTTTATTGCAGGAATTACTATTCAGGCATTTAACGGCTATTACGACTTTGAAATTGGTCATTATTTAATTGAATTATACGGAATAAAATTGCTCAATTGTGTAGTTTGGGTGCTTTTAGCGCTTTTAATCCAAACACTTTTTAAAAATTATCTTCTAGGATTCTTTGTGCTAATTTTATTAATGATTGGCTTATCGCTATTGTTGCCTCAAATCGGGATTGAACAAGATATTTTTATTTATAATTCTGATCCAGGTTATGTTTATTCAGATATGAATGGTTATGGACACGGACTTGAATTGTATTATTTGTATAAATTTTATTGGATATTACTTGGGATCGTTTTTTTCTGTCTAGCATTATTATTCTGGACAAGAGGAATTCCCATGTCGGCAAAAGAAAAATTTACAAACGCAAGAAAACGACTAACGCCACAATTGGCGATTCCGATGACGATTGCTTTTCTTGGATTTTTAGCAATTGGAACTACGATTTATTATGAAGATAATATTGAAAACCCACGCTATTCTCAAAAAGAACAAGAACAGCAAATGGTAGACTGGGAAAAGAAATATAAAAAATACCAGCATTACAATCAGCCTAGAATTACAGATGTGAATGTAAATGTGGCTATTTTTCCTAAAACTAGAGATTTAGATGTAAAAGGATATTACTTCCTAAAAAATAAAACCAATAAAGCGATTGATACTATTTTTATAAATTATAACGATCTTAAAAGTGAGTTTAAATTTAATAAAGAAGTTACGCTGGTTTCAAAAGACACGCTTTTTAATTTTAATATTTATAAATTAAAATCGTCTTTAAATCCAGGAGATTCAATCAAATTTGATTTTGAAATCAAGAATAAGCCAAACACTTTGATAACTAATAATTCTCCTGTTTTAGAGAACGGAACTTTTATCAATAATGGCTTGTTTCCATCAATCGGATATTCTGAAGATGGTGAACTTTGGGATGACGACACACGAAAAAAATATGGTCTGAAGCCAAAAGATAGAATGGCAAAAGCAACAGACAGCATTGCAAGAAGAAATACTTACATTTCAAGCGATGCTGATTGGATTAATTTTGAGACTATAGTTAGTACCTCTGATGATCAAACAGCTATTGCGCCAGGTTATTTAGAGAAAAAATGGACAGCTGACGGAAGAAATTATTTCCATTATAAAATGGATCGACCAATGTTGAATTTCTATGCTTATCAATCAGCGAGATATGAAATCAGAAAAGACAAATGGAAGGATGTAAATATCGAAGTTTATTACCAAAAAGGGCATGAGTATAATATCGACAGAATGATAAAAGGTGTGAAAAAATCATTAGATTATTACACTGAAAATTTCAGTCCATATCAGCATAAACAAGCCAGAATCATCGAATTTCCAAGAACTAGTGGTGGTTTTGCACAGTCATTCGCCAATACAATTCCGTTTTCTGAAGACATTGGTTTCATAGCAGATGTTGATGATAAAAATGAAGATGCTGTTGATTATCCGTTTTCTGTAACTTCTCATGAAATGGCGCATCAGTGGTGGGCACATCAAGTGATTGGTGCGAATGTACAAGGGGCAACCTTGATGTCTGAAAGTTTATCTGAATATAGTTCGTTGAAAGTTTTAGAAAAAGAATATGGAAAATCACAGATGCGTAAATTTCTAAAAGATGCATTAGATAGCTATCTACAAGGAAGAACAATGGAGAGTAAAAGAGAACAACCATTAATGTTTAATGAAAATCAGCAATATATCCATTACAACAAAGGTTCGCTCGTTCTCTACACTTTAAGCGATTATATTGGTGAGAAGAATATGAATAATGCGTTGAAAAAATATATTGAAAAAGTGGCTTTTCAAGAAGCACCATATACTAATTCAATTGAATTTGTTTCTTATTTGAATGAAGCAACTCCAGATTCATTGAAATATATGATTGATGATATGTTTAGAACAATTACTTTGTATGACAATCGGGTTAAAGATTTTACGACTAAGAAATTACCTAATGGAAAATATGAGGTTACTGTAAATGCGCTGGTAAGCAAATATCGTTCAAATGAAAAAGGAAAAAGGTCTTTCAAAGATGCTTCAGGAAAAACACTTTCTTATAAAGGGAAAGGTGAAAAGTATGCAACAGATTCTTATCCGCTTAATGATTATGTAGAAGTCGGAATATTTGGTTCACAAACTATAAATGGCAAAACCAAAGAAAAGCAGCTTTATCTGCAAAAGCATAAAATCAATAGAATTGATAATAAATTTGTAATAGTGGTTGATGAAAAACCTGTTGAGGTCGGAATTGATCCTTACAACAAATTGATTGACACCAATTCTGATGATAATAGAAGAAAGCAATAATTGCAAATAATTCAACTAAGACGTACTGTGAAGTGCGTCTTTTTTATTTTTAAAATTCTTAAAACCTACTGACAAACTGTTGTCACCCGCCATCTTTAAATTTGTCGTATAAACATTAAAAGATAAATTATGTTCGCAACAGCACAAGTAATCAGTCAAGAAGATTTATTAAAACATTGGCAAGGTCACAGAAATTTGACGCGCCGAGTAATCGAATTATTTCCAGAAAAAGATTTTTTTGAATTTTCAATTGGAGGAATGAGAACCTTTGCCCAATTAACTTCAGAGTTATTAGCAATCGGAGCTCCAGGTTTAAAAGGAATCGTAAATCGCCAAGTAAAACCTTTCCATGAAGAAGCGGAAAAGTTCACAACAAAAGCAGAATTTCTTAAAAAATGGGATGAATCAACAGCAGAAATCAATGACCTTTGGGACCAATTAAGCATGGAAGATTTCAATGATACTTTCAATCTTTTTGGTCAATATGAATTTCCAGTAATTCAGAATATTTTGTATTTTATTGACAATGAAGTGCATCACCGAGGTCAAGGCTATGTTTATTTAAGAGCTTTGGGAATTCAGCCACCGTTTTTCTGGGAGAGATAATATTCACCACAGATTCGCAGATTTAAAACCAATATAAAACATGGATTTTAAAATAATTTAGACCGTAGATTTTCAGATTATAAATTTTAATCTGCGAATCTGCGGTTATTTTTTCAATCGAAGCAAAGATTTTTCAACTAATTCCAAAACTCTTTCTTTCAAACTTTCAGGTTCTAAAATCGTTGCATAATCACCAAACATTAGAAACCATCTCGGGAAATATTCATCGATATTTGGACTCATAAAAGTCATTTCGATACCATCTCCAACTGATTTCTGAGAAACAAAACCGTGATGTTTCTTTTCATAATCAAGATGTTTTGCCACTTTTTTATCAATCAAAATTCTGACTTTCGTCGTTGGATATTTATTCTTGTCTTTTTCCAAATAGGTCTCCAAAGGTTCGTGTTCCAAGGAAAATTCTTTTTCCGTAGCTTTTATATCGTGAATTCTATCCGTTCGAAATTGCCTATAATCTTTTCGCAAATGGCAATATCCCAAAGTGTACCAATTGTCGTTATCATGAAAAACGCCAACCGGTTCGATAGTTCTTTCTGTGGCTTCTTCGGATTGTGCAGTTTGGTAAAACAAGATGATTTGCGTTTTTTCTGCAATACTTTTAAAAAGGCAGGCTAAAGTATTTGGAGATTTTTCGTTGAATAAATTTCCCGTCGGTTGCATCAAAATATTAGATTCAATGTTGGAAACCCAATCTTTATCAGAGCTCTGCAAAACTGCTTTCAATTTAAATGCCGCTGAAGCATAATGGCTCCCTAATTCTTTATCAGTGAATTTCTGCATCAATTTTTCTGCAGCGATAAAACTGCTGGCTTCTTCACGAGTAAACATCACCGGAGGCAAACGATAGCCCTCCATTAAGGAATAACCAATTCCGGCCTCACTATAAATCGGAACTCCAGAAGCTTCCAAAGTTCGGATATCACGATAAATAGTGCGCAAACTAACCTCGAACCGTTCTGCCAATTCGTGTGCTTTTACAATTTTCTTAGACTGTAATTGAATTAAGATTGCGACAATTCTGTCAAACCGTTTTGGAGTTTCGTCCATTTTGAAAAATGTTTTGTCAAATATACAAAATCAAAAAACCTCAATAACTTTCGCTATCAAGGTCTTTTCTCTTTATTCTTGTTTCTGTTTTTCTAATTAATCATTCAATTTCAAAACGGCCATAAAAGCTTCCTGTGGAATTTCAACATTCCCCACTTGTCTCATACGTTTTTTACCTTTTTTCTGTTTCTCCAAAAGCTTGCGTTTACGAGAAATATCTCCTCCATAACATTTTGCAGTAACGTCTTTTCTCAAGGCTTTGATTGTTTCACGAGCAATAATTTTTGCTCCGATTGCCGCTTGAATCGGAATATCAAATTGCTGTCTCGGGATTAATTCGCGTAATTTTTCGGTCATTTTCTTACCGATATTATACGCATTGTCTTCGTGAATCAACGCAGAAAGCGCATCAACTCCTTGAGCATTTAAAAGAATATCCAATTTTACCAATTTTGAAGTTCGCATCCCGATAGGAGAATAATCGAACGAAGCATAACCTTTCGAAACGGTTTTTAATCTATCATAAAAGTCGAAAACAATCTCAGCCAAAGGCATGTCAAAAGTCAATTCAACTCTGTCTGTTGTCAAATAAGTTTGGTTCGTGATCACGCCACGTTTCTCGATACAAAGCGACATTACGTTTCCAACGAAGTCAGATTTTGTAATGATAGTTGCCTTGATAAAAGGCTCTTCCACGCGGTCCAAACGCGAAGGTTCTGGCAAGTCAGATGGATTGTTTACCACGAAAGAAGTTTCAGGATCTTTTTTAGTGTATGCCAAATAAGAAACGTTGGGAACCGTTGTAATTACGGTCATGTCAAACTCTCTTTCCAATCTTTCTTGGATGATTTCCATGTGTAACATTCCCAAGAAGCCACAACGGAAACCGAATCCTAAAGCCGCAGAACTTTCTGGTGTAAACACAAGCGAAGCATCGTTCAATTGCAGTTTTTCCATCGAAGCTCTCAAATCTTCATAATCTTCAGTGTCCACAGGATAAATTCCTGCGAAAACCATTGGTTTTACATCCTCAAAACCTGTAATCATATTGGTTGTTGGCACTTTTGCATCGGTCAAAGTATCACCAACTTTTACTTCTTTTGCTTCCTTAATTCCAGAAATCAAATAACCAACATCTCCAGCAGAAATCATCTGTTTCGGAACTTGGTTTAATTTCAACGTACCAATTTCATCCGCGAAATATTCATTTCCGGTAGCCATAAATTTAATTTTCTGGCCTTTTTTGATCTGCCCGTTGATTACTCTAAAAATTACCTCAATTCCTCTAAAAGGATTGTAAACCGAGTCAAAAATTAAAGCCTGAAGCGGTTCATTCGGATCTCCTTTTGGAGGTGGAATTTTTTCAATTACGGCTGCTAAAATATTTTCTACGCCAAAACCGGTTTTACCTGAAGCGTGAATAATATCTTCTAATTTGCAACCTAATAAATCGATAATATCGTCGCTAACTTCTTCTGGATTAGCACTTGGTAAATCCACTTTGTTCAAAACCGGAATGATTTCCAAGTCATTTTCTAAAGCCAAATACAAATTAGAAATTGTTTGTGCCTGAATGCTTTGTGCTGCGTCAACAATCAAAAGTGCGCCTTCGCAAGCCGCAATTGAACGAGAAACTTCATAAGAAAAATCCACGTGTCCCGGAGTGTCAATCAAATTTAAGATGTAATCTTCACCTTTATATTTGTATTCCATTTGGATGGCGTGGCTCTTGATCGTAATCCCACGTTCTCTCTCAAGATCCATGTTGTCAAGTAATTGTGCTTTTTCTTCACGAGCTGTTACGGTTTGTGTAGCGCCAAGCAAACGGTCGGCAAGCGTACTTTTTCCGTGGTCAATATGTGCAATAATGCAAAAATTTCTAATATGTTTCATGTACAGTTTTGTATCAAATTTTACGCGTTCACAAAGAAATTTTTCAATTATTTCTCCGCTTTCCTCATTATCTCCTTAAAGGTAAGGATTTAATCGGCAAATATAGTTTTTTAGTTGGTAAGTTGAAAGAGGAATTTTTGATAGAATTATTTGCTAAAAACCACCGCAGATTCGCAATTTTTTTTCAATATTATCAGTAATCAGAATTGGAAAACCAGTAAATCTGCGGTTGTAAAAATTGCAACAATTTATGTTAAAATCAATCTAATGAATTTTCCATCTGCACAAATTTTGTCTACATTTATTTAAAACAAAATTAATTTCATGAAAAAAATATTTTTTAACCTATTTGTCGTTGCCATGTGTTCGCTGGCGGTTGTTTCCTGCAAGAAAAAGGAAAATGACCTGTCAGATATTAAAGTTGATCCTGATGACAGAGTTATCCAATTTGACAGTACAAAAGTAGCTGGATTTTTTACGAAATATCCTGATTACAAAGAATATGAATCTGAAATCAGACAGCTTTATAAAAAACACGATTACCATTATTTATGGTTTGATAAAAAAGGCGTGATCGAATTTGCCGAAGCGGTTTTCAATCAAGTCAACCAAATCAGCGCTGAAGGTGTTCCAGCAAAACTGCCTTACAAAGAACAAATTGACAATCTTTTTTATGAAAATGAAAATAAAGATCCTGACGTTAATTCAGAATTGCTGGTTTCGGCGATGTATTTTTTCTATGCGAAAAATGTTTATCAAGGTCTGGATACCAATAAAAGTAAGGAAACAGGCTGGTATTTGCCACGTGAAAAAACTTCTTATGTCGCTTATTTAGATACGTTGATGAAAGATCCAACACTTCTGAAAAAGGATGAAAAAGAAATGATTCCGCTTTATTATAATCTAAAAAAAGGCTTGCAAAAATACCGTGAAATTGAGAAAAAAGGCGGTTGGGAAAAAATCACGATGGAAGAAGGCGTGAAATCTTTCAAAGTAGGCGACAGTTCGGCAACAGTTTTGCAAGTTCGAAAAAGGTTGGCTTTATCTGGAGATTTGAAATCTAGTTCAGAGAGCACTGTTTTTGATGATGAATTAGCAGAAGCAATCGGGACTTACGAAAAAAGAAATTACCAAAACGAAGACAAAATGATTACGCCTTCTTTGGTTAAAGATTTGAATATTTCTGTCCAAGATAGAATCAAAACTATTGTCGTAAATATGGAGCGCTGTCGTTGGATTTCTCCTAGTTTTATAAAAGATGGGAATTATATTGCAGTAAATATTCCTTCCTATAAAGTAAGATATTTCAAAGATGGAAAATTGCGTTTGGAATCAAATGTTGTGGTCGGAAAAGCTTTGAACAAAACCGTGGTTTTTAGCGGACAGATGAGTTATTTAGTATTTAGTCCGTATTGGAATGTGCCGAAAAGCATTTTGGAAAAAGAAATCAAACCCGGGATTGCTAAAAACAAAAATTACTTGGCACAGCACAATATGGAATGGAATGGAAATTCTGTCCGCCAAAGACCAGGGCCCACAAACTCGCTTGGTTTAGTAAAATTTATGTTCCCAAATTCAAACAATATTTATCTGCATGATTCGCCTGCAAAAAGTCTCTTCAATAAAGAAAACAGGGCGTTCAGCCACGGTTGCGTTCGTGTTCAAAAAGCAAAAGAATTGGCAAATGCAATCCTTGAAGACGATAAAAATTGGAATGCTTCAAAAATCGACAAAGCCATGAGTGCCGGAAAAGAACAAAGTTATTCGTTAAAGAAAAAGATTCCGGTTTACATAGCCTATTTTACAGCTGGTGCTGATGAAAACGGAAACGTGAGCTTTTTTGAAGACGTTTACAGCAGAGATGAAAGATTGGCTTCGCTACTTTATAATAAATAGGTGCTGAGGCGCTAAAGAAAGATTATAAATAAAAAAGGCGCTAAGAATCAACTTAGCGCCTTTTTTACTAAGCATCTCAGTGCCTTTTCTCACAATACCGAAACACACTTATAAAATCGTTTCGTATACATTTTTGAGTTTAAATCGCTGATCGTGACAGCATATTCTTTTCCAGATGAAGCGTGGATGAATTTAGAATTCATGCCGTCAGCTTCACAGATAATCCCGACGTGGCCGATTGATTTCGTGTCTTTATATCCGTAAAAAACCAAGATGTCGCCTTTTTGAAAAGCTTCTGGTTTTACCGTTTTTCCAATGTTTTTGAATTGGCTTGAGCTTCTTGGAACTGCAATGTCAAAATGCTTGAAAATATAATTCACAAAACCCGAACAGTCGAATCCTTTTGATGGACTGCTGCTGGCGTATTTGTAGTTTATTCCGAGGTATTCTTTAGCATAAGAAATTAATTTTTCTCTTTCTGATACTTTAGGAACTTCTGTTTTTACTGCCGGTTCCGTAGTTTTTACTTCTGTTTTGCTTGTAGCTAAAATTCCTATAAATAAGAAGGAAATAAGTGTCTTGTAAATCATTTAAAAATTTTTGATGGTGAAGATGAATTTTAGAAACGCAAAAATAGGACTTATATTTTATTGATTTACAAGGAATTGAAAATTTAAGATTTTGCTATCATGTAATTCCTACAATTCCAAACATGGAAAGCAAAACATTACATTTCTTCAAAAAAGTCGTAATTTTGCAAAAAAAATGAAAGAAGATGGTCAAGATTGGCAGCATAGAATTACCTGATTTCCCTTTACTTTTAGCTCCGATGGAAGACGTCAGCGATCCGCCTTTTCGCAGATTGTGCAAGCTTCACGGCGCTGACATGATGTATAGCGAATTTATTTCTTCGGAAGGTTTGATTCGCGATGCCATGAAAAGCCGTCAGAAATTAGATATTTTTGACTACGAAAGGCCAGTCGGAATCCAGATTTTTGGAGGCGACGAAGAAGCAATGGCGCTTTCTGCAAAGATTGTGGAAACCGTTCGTCCTGATTTGGTTGATATTAATTACGGCTGTCCTGTAAAAAAAGTGGTCTGCAAAGGAGCAGGAGCCGGGGTTTTAAAAGATGTGGATCTGATGGTTCGCCTGACGAAAGCGGTGATTAAAAGTACGCATCTTCCGGTGACGGTAAAAACAAGATTGGGTTGGGACGAAGATTCGATAAATATTGATGAGGTTGCCGAAAGATTACAAGATATCGGAGTACAGGCTTTAACGGTTCATGCTAGAACGCGAGCCCAGATGTACAAAGGCCATTCTGATTGGACGCACATCGAAAGAGTAAAAAATAATCCAAGAATCACGATGCCGATTTTTGGTAACGGAGACATCGATTCGCCAGAAAAAGCATTGGAATATAAAAACCGTTTTGGTCTTGACGGAATGATGATTGGCCGTGCCGCAATTGGATATCCATGGATTTTTAACGAAATCAAACATTACTTCAAAACTGGAGAAAAACTAGCACCTCCAACAATGGAAGACCGAGTGGAAGCCGTTAGAAATCACCTGACCTGGTCAATGGAATGGAAAGGCGAGCGCGTGGGAATTGTCGAAATGAGAAGACATTATACCAATTATTTCAAAGGGATTCCCGGCTTTAAAGAATACAAACAAAGATTAGTCACTACAGATGCGCCCGAAGAACTTTACCAGACTTTGAATGAAATTCAAGAAGTTTTCGGAAGCTTTCAGTTTGTGCAACAATAAAGAAACCTTAGCTTTCTTAATCTCTTAATGGTTCTAAAATAAAATTTAGATATTAAAAAAGCCTCGATGTAAATACGAGGCTTTCTTATTTTAAACCTGAATAGTTTTCCATTTTCCTTTCTTAAATAAAATATATCCGGCAATGGTAATCGCAGTTTCCGCAATCGGAATCGCCATGAAAACACCAGTCGGGCCCATTTTCAAAACCTTCGCCAAAATATAAGCCATCGGAATCTGGAAAAGCCAAAATCCGAAGAAATTAATCCAAGTAGGAGTCCAAGTATCACCGGCTCCGTTGAAAGTATTGATCAAAACCATCCCAATTCCGTAGAAAATATAACCTAGGCTCATGATTCGAATTGCTTCCACGGCAATGCTCTGAACCAAAGCATCGTTTGTGAAAAATGCAGCAATATATTCAGCGCCAAGCAAAGTGATAACCATAATCGAAGCCATAAAAATCACATTGTATTTTGCAGTCTGCATTACTGATTTTACAGCTCTGTCCACTTGTTTTGCACCAAGATTTTGTCCAACCAAAGTCGCTGCAGCATTGCTCAATCCCCAAGCCGGCAAGATGAAAAACATCATGATTCGTAAAGCGGTTTGGTATCCGGCAGAACCGTGGTCGCCACCAGTCACGGCAACTAAATTAGCCAAGAAAATCCAACTGCAAGAAGCAATCACGAATTGCAAAATTCCCGGAGCGGCCACTTTTACAATTGCCTTAATTTGTTTCCAATCTGGAATAAAATAACTTCCGATAATTTTTAAAACGCCTCTGCCGTTGAATAAATGATAGGCTTGGTATAAAACCCCGATGGTTCTTCCGGTAGTCGTTGCCATTGCAGCGCCAGTCAGTCCGAAAGCAGGGATTGGTCCGAGTCCGTTAATTAAAATCGGACATAAAATGATGTTACAAATATTAGCAATCCACAAGCTTTTCATTGCAATTGCAGCATTTCCGGCACCACGGAAAATCCCGTTAATTAAGAATAATAATACGATGGAACTGCTTCCTGCCATCATAATCTGCATGAAGGAAGTTCCGTGAAGAGCTGCGTCTTTTGAAGCGCCCATGAGCATTAAAATATCTGTTGCGTAAATAAATCCGAAGCAACTGATTACGGCATTTACGGCAAGAGAAATTATTACGGCTTGCATTCCTGCTTTTGCCGCTTTCGTAGGATCTTTTTCTCCGATTCTTCGGGCAACAACGGCGGTTGCGGCCATACTTAATCCGATGGCAAGAGAATAAATAATTGTCAGAACAGATTCTGTCAGTCCAACGGTTTGAATCGCAAAACTGCTGTTCTCTAAATGGCCCACGAAATATAAGTCTACCAAGGCAAAAACCGATTCCATCATCATTTCCAAAACCATCGGTATTGCCAATAAAATAACGGCTTTTCGAATGTTTCCTGAGGTGTAATCGAAGTCAGCTTCACCGCGAAGTGATTGTTTGGTAACGGTAATAATTCTAGATAAAAAACTTGGTTTGTTTGTCTTTGTCATGATTGATAAATGTAAAATGGGTGACGCCTGCTTCACTTCTGCAATAGCGTAAAAAGAATTTAATCAAGATGACCTAAAAAAGTGTTAGGCCAGAACAAATACAATCATAAGGCTAAAGTGTTGGAAGGCAAATGTATAATTATTTTTGAAGAAAAAAAATATTTTAAATTGAAGTTGTCTTGCCGCAGATTTGCAGATTATATTTTAATTGCGATTACTCTAAAAGTTTTTTAGAAACTCGGCTTGAGGCAATTAGGGAAGAAATAATTCCAAGCGTAAAAATTGTAGCTAAAACAATTATAATATTTTGCGCATTAAATTTCACAGGATAAGCCATGGAAGGAGTAATCATAAGAAGTGAAAAATGCTGTTGAAGAAGCACAATTATTATTCCTAAAACTAATCCAATAAAACCACCAATGATAGTTAAAATCGTACCTTGAAGTAAAAATATTTTTCTCAAATTTTTAATTTCTACACCAAGATTGTACAATGTGGAAAGATTACTTTTCTTGTCGATAATTAGCATTATAATTGCTCCGGCTAGAGTGAAAAGCGTCAAAATAATAACTAAAGTACAGATGAGATAAATTACTGTTTGTTCAGTATTCAGCATTTTGTAAAGAGAATCGTTTAATTCTGCTCTAGTTTTTATTCGTACTTTATTATTAAAAATTGTTTCTAATTTTTTTGAGATTTCCTTTTGATCAGCTTCTGGTTTTAATTTGAATTCTATATTAGAAACCTGATTGTCTTTATATTGCAAAAGTTCTTGCGTTAATTTTAAATCTGCAAAAACATATTTTCCGTCAAGTTCTTCGCTGATTGCATAAATTCCTACAGGCAAAACTGCCGATTTATTAAATGCTTTGTCAGCATTTTCGATTTCGCCTTTTCCTGCTTTTGGAACATACACTTCAAGTGGATTGTTGAAACTCATGGCGCCAAGCGATAATTTGCTTGAAACACCATAGCCCATAACAACTTGTGGCGTATTTGGCTCAAGCCATTGGCCAGTGTATAATTTTTTTTCAGCGCCGTTTACTTTGAGATAATTGCTGTCAATGCCTTTTAGATAAGTAATGACTTCTTTTCCGTCATACAAAAAAAGTACACGCTCTTCAATCGTATTACTGAAGGCTTTGATGCCATTTATTTTACGGATTTCCTTTTCTTGTTCTGGAGAGATAAAGAAAGACTTCCCTGAAATACCTGTCATTTTCAAGTCCGGATCAAAGTCATTCGAAAAAGAAAGACTAAAATCTTTTAAGCCACTGAAAATAGAAAGTACCACAAACAAAACGCATGCGCCAACGATAATTCCAATAGAAGCAATTCCAGTAATGATATTAATGGCGCTACTTTTACTGAAACTGATGCTATAACGTTTCGCTATGTAAAATGGAAAATTCAAACTATGATTTTCTTCTTTTTTCTAATAAATCGCGGTTCTCAATAGGATTTTCTTTGTCTTTTAAAGCATTGTCTATCTTTTCGATATAATCCAAAGAATCATCGATAAAGAACATTAAATTCGGAACTTTTCGCAATTGCAAACGTACTCTTTGAGATAAATCATGTTTGATTAAAGGCGTATTTGTTTTAATTGCAGCCAATATTTCAGCTGCTCTTTCTGTTGGAAAAATGCTCAAATGCACTGAAGCCACTGATAAATCTGAAGTTACATTAACTTTAGAAACCGAAATTATCAAATTTGAAATTCCGTTTTTTCTCACTTCTCCCTGAAGAATATCTACTAAATCATTTTGTAGAACGCTTCCAATTTTTTTCTGTCTGTTTGTTTCCATTTTGCAAAAATACGATTTTTATGTCGAAAGTCTTAAAGTCAAAAGTTTGAAAGTCGGTTAAGTAATAAAATTTTTATATTTGTTTCAAGATTTGAAGCCAAACGAAAGGTCTTTTTTAAATGAAATTCCCGCTGCAGCAACTCGCTTTAAACCTTTTTGGCCACAGGTTTAAGAGCTCAAACAATTGCAGCATCGGGGCTATTTTCAAACTTTCAGGCTTCTTTTAAACTCTGATAATCGTTGTCGAAAACCGTCATGAATTATTCATTTCAATTCTTAGCAACTTAGTACCTTTGCACTTAGTACCTTAAAAAATGAGAAAAATAGAACATATTGGCATTGCCGTTAAAGATTTAGAAGCATCAAACAATCTTTTCGAAAAACTCTTCGGAGCTCCGCCATATAAACAAGAAGAAGTAGAAAGTGAAGGCGTAAAAACATCTTTCTTCATGAATGGTCCAAACAAAATAGAACTTTTGGAAGCCACAAATCCAGAAAGTCCAATCGCAAAATTCCTAGAAAAGAAAGGCGAAGGAATTCATCATATTGCTTTTGACGTTGAAGATATTGTTTCTGAGATAGAAAGGCTGCAATCAGAAGGCTTCATAGTCTTAAATGAAACCCCAAAAAAAGGAGCAGACAATAAGCTCGTAGCCTTTTTGCATCCAAAAGGAACCAACGGCGTATTGATAGAATTGTGCCAAGAAATCAAATAGATACAGATTTTTAAGGCAAGACTTTCTAATTTTTAGAAAATCTATTCCAAAAACATTTGCAGTGAAGAAAAAATAGTAGTAATATTGCATCCTCTAAACCGGTCCTATAGCTCAGCTGGTTAGAGCACCTGACTCATAATCAGGTGGTCCCTGGTTCGAGCCCAGGTGGGACCACAAGAGGTAAAGTCTTTCAAGAAATTGAAAGGCTTTTTTATTTAAGAAATAATCACATCAAGACACCAAATTCTGTGCTTGGTCTTTTTGGCAAGTCAACATCACCATACATTTCCTTCACATTTTCTTCCACCGTTACGCTGATAGCGCTTAATGGCGTGTCATCCATTCTGTTCTCAAACGGATCTTCAGTTCTTTCACCGATATAATCTAAAGCTAGAAATACAAAATTGATAATTATCGAAAGGGGAATATTCGCCCATCCAAGTTCTTCAATAAAAGCAAACGGAATCAATGTCCCGTGGATTGTAACAAAAACTCTTGAAAAAAAACTATAAGGTCTAGGCAATGGCGTGTTTTTGATGCGTTCGCTCATTCCTTGGTGATTGTTAAATTCTGTCAAGGTTTCGCTTAATTTTATGAATCGGAAATCAGAAAGCCAGCCATTTTCAAAAGCTGTTTTCAAATCATCGCCTTGCAATTTCAGCAAATGATTCGGCGGATTTTTCTTTGACATGGTTTCCGCATATTCTTCCTCGCTGATGAATTTTTTTATTTCTCCGTATCGATTTCTTACTTCAATAATTTCCTTGATATTGGTTTCATTATAGTCGTGTTTTTCCCGTAAATAAACACGAAGTGCATTCACAAAAGCAATATGCCTGTACAATAATCTGTTTTGGATTCGGTCAAATTCAGCTTCATTTTCTCCATTGGGAATTATCATTGTCAAAACTTCTCTTGCCCAAGATCGGCTATAATTCACAATCAATCCCCAGATTTTTCGAGCTTCCCACCAACGTTCATAGGCATAATTATTCTTAAAACCCAGATAAATCGCTAGAGCAGTACTCAATGTTGCGACGGCGTTAAAAGGAATATTTAAGCTTCGAATGTCAAAAAGTTCGTGGATAACATACACTGAAATTGAAAGCGCTATAAAATAAAGCAACTTGAAGCGTGTGTAATAGATAATGTGTTTCCAGCTCAGGTTTCTAGAAAGAATCATAGTTTAAATTTTAACTAAATTTACTATTTTCTAAAACAGCATTTTAAATTATTACAATTTTATTAAGATATTTTTGTTAATTAAATGAAGGAAGGATAGGATTTTATTTGATTTGGAAATTTTTATTGCAATAAAATAAATTTTTTATAAATTATTCCCAAGCTTATTTGCAATCCGGACAAATTCCTGTAACCATGCACTGAATTTCCTGCACTTGATATTCTTTCGGAAGATTTAAAGTAGGTTCACTGTTTTCAATGCAAGAAACTTTCTGGCATTTCACGCAATTAAAATGGATGTGATCGTGTTTGTGTTTGTCCAGGCAATGATTGCAAATCGCATATTGGATGGCGTTTTCAAGCCCGGTAATTTTATGTATTTTACCTTCCTCATGCAAATGGTCAAGCGCTCTATAAACAGTTACTCTGTCGCAAGAACCTTTCAAAATATCTTGAAAATCCTTTGGTGACAAAGCTTCTTTTCTTTCAGATAAGATTTCAAGTATTTGATTTCTTACCGCCGAACTTCTTTTTCGAACAACTTTATTTTCCATCTTACAAAGATAATAAAAAATTAAACGCAGTATTGTTGCGTTTAAAATTAAGTTTCTATATTTGCAATAATGTTGCGTTTAATAAATCTTAACTGAGAAACTATGAATCACAAAACTATTTTCGACATAATTATAATTGGTGGAAGCTATTCCGGACTTGCGGCAGCAATGGCTTTAGGCCGTTCTTTAAGAAAAATTTTGATTATTGACTCTGGGAAACCTTGCAATAAACAAACGCCGCATTCGCATAATTTCTTGACTCAAGATGGAAATACGCCGAAAGAAATTTCTGAAACTGCAAAACTCCAAGTCCAGAAATATGATACTGTAAAATTTTATAATGGAATTGCCATAAATGCAAACAAAGAAGATTTTGGCTTCGCCGTAAAAACGGATTCTGAAGAAATTTTTAAAGCCAAGAAATTAATTTTTGCCACAGGTTTAAAGGATATTTTTCCAAAGATTGAAGGCTTCTCAGAATGCTGGGGAATTTCAATTTTACATTGTCCTTATTGCCACGGATATGAAGTCAAAAACGAAGAAACCGGAATTATTGCTAACGGCGAAGCCGGATTTGAATACGCCAGATTAATTTCAAATTGGACTAAAAAACTGACCATTTTTACCAATGGAAAATCAAATTTTACGAAAGAACAAGCCGAAAAACTTTCCAGTAAAAATATTGAAATCATAGAAAAGGAAATTTTAAAAGTAAATCATTCCGAAGGAAAAGTAGAAAGTGTAGAATTTGCAGATAATTCCAAAGCAGAAGTGAAAGCAATTTATGCAAGGCCAGATTTTGAACAGCATTGCAAAATTCCAATAGATCTAGGTTGTGAAATCAATGAACAAGGATTATTGAAAGTAGATGCTTTCCAAAAAACTACAGTTAAAAATATTTACGCTTGCGGTGATAATTGTGCCATGCGATCTTTGGCTTTAGCCGTTTCCACAGGAACAATGGCCGGTGTTGTCGCAAACAAAGATTTGATCGAAGAAGAATTCTAATAACAAAAGCCACAAATTGCCCGAATCTTCAAAATAAATTAGTGAAAATTCGAGCAATTCGTGGCTAAATTTTATAAAGTTAAATTAAGGATTAGTTGACCAAAGCGAAGACAATTTCACAAAAGCCCTGCGGTTCAATTTCAATTGCGCCACAACCAATTCTGCAAAATCTTCCGGCTGTAAAACCCTTTCCGGATTTCCGTCAGTAAATTTTAATTTCAATGTCATGTCAGTGGCAATAGTGCTTGGCAACAAAGTCGTTACTCTGATATTGTGTTTTCTAACTTCCGACATTAACGATTCGGTCAAACCAATTACGGCAAATTTCGACGCGCTGTAAGCACTCATTCCCGCATTTCCTTTAATTCCTGCAGTCGAAGAAATATTAATAATATCTCCCGTATTTTTCGCTATCATGTCTGGCAAAACTTCGCGAGTCACATTATAAATTCCCATCACGTTCACGTTCAAAATTTCCTGCCACTGCACCGGATCCATTTCAAGAAAAGTTCCGTAACCTGCGATTCCAGCGTTGTTGATTAAGATATCTGCTTCGCCAAATTCAGTCTTGATTTTTGCAATTCCAGCTTTTGTGTCTGCCGCATTTGCCACGTCAAAAACTGCATAAAAAGCTTTCACGCCCAAAGCTTCGATTTCTTTTACGGTTGCTTGCAAAACACTTTCGTTTCTTCCTGTTATTGCAATATCAACGCCTTCAGCTGCTAAAGCTAAAGCTGTTGCTTTCCCCAATCCACGGCCTCCGCCAGTGATCAAAGCTTTTTTGCCTGTTAAATTTTCCATTGTATAAATTTTTAATTTTTGTCTTCGTTTAAAATAAATCCGTCGTCAGCATCTTGATTTGGAATAATATAAATTCGGTGCCATTCTTCGCCGTCGAGCAATTTCCAGGAATGGCCTTCGCCTTCGGTATCTTTTGCGATTAAAAGAATTCCTGGCTCCAAAATAAAACTTTTGTTGTCAGAAGTGGTGAATTCTAATTTTCCTTTCAAAGTCACGACATACTGATATCTTGGTGCCGGATGCTGTCTTTTTTGGTAATTTTCAATACCTGTGGCTATGAAAAAATGATCACTTTTTAAATTGAAATGTTCTGGCAAAACACCTTCTTCGAAATAAGATTTCCCTAAAGTGTCATTTTGAATTCTGAATGCGCGCATTTTTATGTTGTTTGGATAGATTGCAATTTTACAACATTCTTTCTGTTTTGGATAAAAATAAATACCAATACTACTCCTAAAAGCGCCATTCCCACACCAACCAAATTTGGAGAAGCATAACTAAATCCAGCCACCAATGGCAGTCCGCCAAGGAAAGCACCCAAAGCATTTCCGATATTAAATGCCGCTTGAATTGCTGCCGAAGCAATCATTTCTGCGCCAACTGCCGTGTTGATCATCAGCATTTGAATCGGAGCCACGGCTGCAAAAGCAATCGCTCCGGTTAAGAATACTAAAATCAAAGAAACAATTTGAATCGAAGATAAAAAATATACGGAAACCAAATCCAAAGCCATGATTAAAAGGATGCTGATTACGGTTTTTGCAGGCGAAAATTTATCGGCTAATTTTCCTCCGGCGAAATTCCCGACTACCATTCCAAGGCCGGCCAAGATTAATATGTAAGGAACATCTTCTGCAGAAAATTTTGAAACGTCTGTCAATAAAGGCGCGATGTAACTGATCCAACAAAATAAACCTCCGAAGCCAAATGAAGTGATTGCAATAATCAACCAAGCTTCTTTTTTCTTAAAAAATTGCAACTGACTTTTGATGGTTTCCTTTGCTCTGGCTTCCAAAACAGGCATCCAAAAATAAAGCGAAACAAAAGTCAAAAAACCGACAATTGCGATAATTATAAAAGTATAACGCCAAGAATAATGATGCCCGATGTATGTCCCGATTGGAACTCCTGCAAGATTGGCAATTGTCAATCCTGAAAACATAATCGAAATCGCCTGCGCTTCTTTTCCTTTGTCTGCTAAACGGCTTGCGACTACAGCACCGACGCCAAAAAACGCTCCGTGTGGCAAACCAGAAAGTAATCTTGAAGCGAATAATATTTCATAATTCGGGGCAATAATCGACAATGCGTTGAAAACCGTCAGCATAATTGCCAAAACCAAAAGCATTTTTTTAGGCGGATAATTTCTTCCGAGAATTACTAAAAGTGGCGCGCCAATTACGACGCCCAAAGCATACGCAGAAATCAAATATCCTGCGACCGGAATCGAAACTTTCATGTCTAAAGCAATGTCGGGCAACAAACCCATCATCACAAATTCTGTAATTCCTATTGTTAAACCGCCCAAAGAGAGCGCGATGAGACTTTTTTTCATGTGTTTTTTGTAAAAAATAAAAATGGGTAAAAGTAAAATTGATGATCGAAATTATTGAAAGGTTTCGATTCTACGGTTTGTTTCTGTAAGAATAGAAAGCGACTGTAAAAGCCAAAGCGCTCCAGAGAATTAATTGCCAAGTCACTAAATTCCAACCACCAAATTTCCAACATTGAACGCCAATGAAAGTTCCGACAGCGCCACCGATAAAATAAGAAGTCATGTAGATCGTATTGATTCGGCTGTTTGCTTTTTCGTCTAAAGTGTAAATTGTGGCAATATTAATAAGTTGCGTAGCTTGAACTCCGACATCTAAAAGCAAAACGGCAACGATAATTGCCCAGACAGAATGTGGAAAAACGTTTAATAGAATAACGCTGAAAAGCAACATTCCGGTGGTGTATAATTGTGATTTTGCGGCGTTTCCTCCATCGACCATTTTCCCGAAATATGGCGCCAACAAAGCTCCGGCGATTGCTAGAATTCCGAATAAACCAATTGTATCTGATCCAAAATTAAACGGAGAACCGCTCAAATGAAAAGTCAATGTCGTCCAAAAAGAACAGAATGCTCCAAAAATAAGAGCGCCCAAAAGTGTGCTTCTTCTCAAGATTGAAAAGCGTTTGATTTGTTGCAAAGCCGATTGCAAAAGCGAAATATAATTCCCTGTAAATTCTTGTTTTACATTTGGAAGAGAATAATGAACCATTAAAGCAGTCGCTAAAACCATGACTGCGGAAATCGCATAAACGTAATGCCAACCGAACCATTCGGCAATTGTTCCTGCGAAAACACGGGCTGCTAAAATCCCAATTAAAATTCCAGAAAAGATAAAACTGATGGTTTTTGCGCGGTTGTTTTTTTCTAAACTTGCCGCCATCGGAAGAATTACTTGTGCTGCAACACTGCAGATTCCGATAATCAAACTCATAGCAAAAATTGCGATTCGGCTATCCAGAAAAACCATTCCTAATAAAGCGACAATCAATAAGCCTTGCAATCCTAAAATCAGTTTTTTTCGGTTGAATTTATCGCCCAACGGCGTAATAAAAAACAGTCCGAAACCATAACCTGCTTGGGCTAAAACTGAAATTAGTCCGACATTGGCTTCTGTTGTATTTAGTGATTTTGCAATATCTTTTAGAACGGGTTGGTTGTAATAAATATTCGCCACGCAAACTCCGGCAGCAATTGCCATGATGGTTATTTGTGACTTTGAAAGTGATTGGTTTTCGGTATTTTCCATGGTGCAAATTTACTTCTACGGAAATTAAAATAAGTTGTATTTTTGTGCTATAAACTTGTAATAATAAGTTATGCAAAAATTAAAGCAATTCGAAACACTGGTGATTGATGAATTTGAGGAAGAAAAATTCCATCTACCGGAACATAGCCATACGTATTATGAAATTATTTATATCAAAAAAGGTTGTGGCGTTCATCATTTGAATAAGAATCTTTTGCCTTATAAAGCGGGCGATTTGTTTGTGCTTTCGCCAGACGACGAGCATTATTTTGATATCAAGAAAAGCACGCGGTTTGTCTTTATAAAATTCACCGATAATTATTTCAATTCTAATAAAAAGCTTTCATGTGATGAGTTTCTTTTGAACACGCCGGAGAATTTTATGCGAGATAAATTGTTGAAAGAAACGGTCTTGAAATTGGATGATCCTTGTCGCACGATTTTGAAAAATACGATAGAAAATATTACGGCTTATAATTGTAAAATTGATATTTCGACATCGGCGATTGTGTTTTACCAAATACTTTCCATCTTTGGATTGATAAAGGAAACCATGCGTTCCCAAAATCTTCAGATGAATGGAAATTATATTGACCATGAGCAGATTACGTCTTACATTCACCAAAATATTTACAATCCGAAATTGGTTCAAATCAAAGCAATTGCCGAACATTTTAATATTGCCCAAACTTATTTCAGTGCTTATTTTAAAAGAAGTTTTTCGATAACTTATAGAGATTATATCAATAATTTACGTTTAAAATTAATCGAAAAAAGAATTTCAAATAATCATATGCCAATCAAGCAAATTGCCTATGAATTCGGATTTACAGATGAAAGCCATCTTTCGAATTACTTTAAAAAGCGAAAAAATATTAATCCGAGCGAGTTTAAGAAGCTATAATTAAAAATCCCTTCCAAATTTACTTTTAGAAGGGATTTTCATAAGATTTATTTCTAGAAATTAATTTCCAAAACCACCATCAACATCAATGCTTGAACCGTTGATAAAAGCTGCTTCATCGGAGGCAAGATAAGAAGCCATGCTGGCAATTTCTTCGCCTTTTCCATATCTTCCAACAGACATAAATGTTTTTAAATATGTGGCGAATTCACCGTCTTCAGGGTTCATGTCAGTATTTACAGGACCAGGCTGAATGTTGTTAATCGTGATTCCCAACGGACCGAAATCTCTAGCCAAGCCTCTTGTCAATCCTTGAACCGCAGCTTTGCTCATTCCATAAACGCCTCCACCTTGAAACGGGATTCTGTCAGCATTAATACTACCGATATTGATAATTCTTCCCCCAGATTTTAAATGTTTTGATGCCGCTTTTATAGCTACAAAAATCGCTCTTACATTTATGTTTAAAGTCTTGTCAAAATTTTCTAAAGAAAATTCTTTGATGTCGCCCATGATTGCAATTCCAGCGTTGTTTACTAAAATGTCTAGCTTTCCTAATTCTGAAACAGTTTGGTCAACTACTGAAGTCAAAGCGTCTGCATCAGCATTATTGGCTTGAAAAGCGATTGCATTTCTTCCTATTTTTTTAATTTCTGCGACTAATTCGTCTGCTTTTGTTTTATCTGAAGCATAAGTGAATGCCACATCTGCACCATCATTTGCCAATCTTCTTACAATTGCTGCACCGATACCGCGACTTCCTCCTGTAACTAAAGCTACTTTGTTTGCTAATTTTGTCATGATTTTATTTTTTTAATATTACGAAACTTGTTTAAAATCTCGTTTGATTTTCTTTGACAAAGTTGCGTCAATAACAAGTGTTTTTCCATTGACAAAAAGCAAAAAAAACTCTTGATAAATGTCAAGAGTTTTTTAGTAAATTTATTTTTTAACCATTGTATTTCGGACTCGACTCAGCGTTTCTGCGGAAATTCCGAGATAAGAAGCAATCATGTGTTGTGGCACTCGGTTAATAATATTAGGATAGGTTTTAATAAATTCTTGGTATTTTTCTTCGGCCGTAGAACTGATCAAGCAGTGAATTCGATCTTGCGAAGCAACAAAACTTCTTTCTAAAAGTGTTTTTGCAAAATCTCCCAAGGCAGGAATTGTCTTTAAAATTCGTTGATAATCTTGCTTGGTAATTAAGACAACTTCAGAATCTTCAAGCGCATCGATATTCAGTTTTGCCGGCGCTTCGGTGAAATAACTTCCAGGATCGCCGGTCCACCAATTTTCTGGGCTGAATTGAAAAATATGCTCGTGGCCTCTATCGTCTACGCGATAGCTTCTGAAAATTCCTTTGGAGACAAATGCATTTTTTAGCCATAAATCGCCTTCCTGCAAGAGATATTGGCGCTTTCTCATTTTTTTAACAACACATACTTCCGTAATCAATTCGCGCTCAGCGTCTGTCAGAGGGAATTTGTCTTCCAAATATTTCAAAAAATTAGCTACCATTTTTATAAATTATTCAGCGTTTTGAAATAAAATTTCTTCAACAACTTTATAACCGCCTTTTTCTTTTTTCTTTAAAATCGTGACTTTGTTGCAAATCCATTCGCTCTTATAATTAAAAGTATCGAGGCTGTCCTTAATTTTATCAAAATCTAGAACTGGAATGTTCTGTTCAATCGTCAAATGCGGATTTAGCCCGTTTTTAATCTTAAATTCTTCTTTAAAAGCTTCATATAGAGACTGAATAGGCTTAGGATTTTCTACTTTTAAAAATAGTGTTTTGGCTTTTGTTCCGTGATTATAAACGTCGGTTCCGTTGATTTCTACAGAAAATTCTTTTTGGTCGGCAATGATTTTTCGCACGCGGTCAAGCACGTGTTTGTCTTTTTCCCATTTTGTCTTGAACAGTGAAATGTGGGCAACCGAATTCTTATTTTCGGTTTCACGTCCAATCATCTTATAAAGTTTCTTTTTCAGTTTTTTAGTTTCGCTTTTGATCTCGTCGCTTGGCGAAAGCATGATCGAATATTCACTTAATTGCGGTGGCGGGAAAAGCAAAAACTGTCCTTTTTTTGTCGTATTCATTTTTAGAAGCTTGTAATAGCGTTTAAAGATAAAAAAACTTAGCAGTTTGAAGCCTGTTTTCCTTGTTTTTTCAACATCTCCCGACCATTTTTATGAAATTATTATGTCTGTTTTATATTCTATGTTTTTTCAATCAAACTTATAATTGTTTGAATTTTGCAATTTTTGATTTGCTTACCGCAATAACGGAAGGCTATTGCCACCATAACTTTGCCTCATCAAATTGAAGTAAATTATTAATCAAAAATTAAAGCAAAATGAAAAATTCAAATCAAAAAGTATGGTTTATAACGGGAGCGTCAAAAGGTTTAGGATTGTCTCTTGCTAAAAGATTATTAAATGAAGGAGAAAAAGTGGTGGCGACTTCTAGAAATTTAGAAGAACTTAAAAAGGTAGTGGGCGAACATGAAAACTTCCTTCCTTTGATATTAAATTTAACAGATGAGAAAAATGTAGGCGAAGGAGTTGAAAAAGCGGTGGATCATTTTGGAAAAATTGATGTAGTCGTAAATAACGCTGGTTATGGATTGACAGGCGCTTTAGAAGAATTGTCTGATGATGAAGCTAGAAAGAATTTTGATATAAATGTGTTTGGTTCTTTAAACGTGATCCGCAAGGTTTTGCCTTATTTGCGCAAGCAAAAGTCAGGACATATTTTTAATATAGCTTCTATCGGAGGTTTCACGGGCGCTTTTCCAGGATTTGGTATTTATTGTGCCACAAAATTTGCAGTTCACGGTTTTTCAGAATCTTTGGGCGCTGAGGTTAAGGATTTTGGAATCAATGTAACCGTAGTTTCTCCGGGCTATTTCAGAACAAATTTCTTAACAGATTCCTCTCTGAATATTCCAAAAAATCCGATTCAAGAATACCAAACGGTAAGAGAAGTGCAAACCGCACATGAAAACGACATCAACGGGAATCAGCCTGGAGATCCAGAAAAAGCGGCGCTTGCTTTTATCAAAACAGCAAATATGCAAAATCCGCCAATGCATTTGTTCTTGGGCGAAGATGCTTACCATTTTGCAGCAGAAAAAATAAAAGCTGTGCAAGAAGACATGGAAGCAGTTCGCGATTTTGCAACGGCTACAAATTTCTAATAAAAACAACCTCTGATTCGCAGATTTCGATTGATGATGTTTTTAAATGCTTAATTCAAATTTGCGAATCAGCGGTAAAACAAAAAAACATGGGAAATAAAAAAGTATGGCTAGTAACTGGAGCTTCCAAAGGACTGGGACTCGTTTTGGTTAATAAATTATTAGCGTCAGGCTATAATGTTGCGGCGACATCTAGAAACATAAAAGCTTTGCAAGATGCTGTAAATGATTCTGAAAAAGGGAATTTTTTGGCACTTGAAGTTGATTTGACTGATGAGAAATCGGTTGAAAATGCAATCCAAAAAACACATGAAGTTTTTGGGAGACTAGATGTAATTGTAAACAATGCAGGATATGGAATCGGCGGTACGCCAGAAGAATTGACATCAGAAGAGATTTTGCAAAGTTTTAATGTCAATGTTTTCGGAACAATTAATGTAATTCAAAAAGCAATGCCTTATTTGCGAGCACAACGTTCTGGATATTTTATCAATATTTCTTCAATTGCAGGATTTGCGCCAGCGATTGGCTGGTCGATTTATTCTGCCGCAAAACATGCTATCGTTGGCTTATCGGAAGTTTTGGCTGAAGATGTAAAGTCATTGGGAATTAAAGTTACGGTAGTTGCTCCGGGTGCTTTTAGAACGCAATTTCTTTCAGAAGATTCTCTGGTAATGTCAAAAAACAAGATTGAAGATTATAAGGAAGTTCGAGAATCACACGCAAGATATGAAGGAATGGACGGATTGCAATTGGGCGATCCAGAAAAAGCGGCGGCAGTTTTTATTAATTTAGCGGAGAGCGAAAATCCTCCCGTCAGATTATATTTGGGAAGTGATTCTTACAAAAGAGCTTCCAGCAAAATGGAAACGCTAGCTTCTGATATGGAAAAATGGAAAAAAGTAAGTTTCTCAACGGATTTTAATGATTAATTTGTACTTTCATATTTATAAAAACAATTCTAACCTGCTAAAAGTTAGCAGGTTTAGATGTTTAAATTTAAAGCTATGGCTACAGAAACACTAGAAGATTTTTATAAGCAAAAGTTTAGTTTTCTTCCTGATAATTTGCAAAAAGATTTAGGACACTTTAATGTTTTTTCTATTGAAGAATGTCACAAAGATGGCGCTTCTCCGGTTGTTTATGCACGCCGAGATTTCTATAAAATAAGTCTTATCCGAGGAAGAAATATTGTTCATTATGGCGATAAAAGCATTGAAGTGGAAGGAACGATGTTGATCTTTTTTAATCCGCAGGTTCCTTATACTTTTGAGTCACTTTCTGATGACAGGACTGGTTTTTTCTGTATTTTCAAGGAAATGTTTTTTACGGAATCTTTACGAAAAGGAATCAATGAACTGCCAATGTTCAAAATAGGAGGAAAGCCGGCTTATATTTTAAATGAAGAGCAAGATCAGCAAATAAGCAATGTTTTTTTGAAAATGATTGGAGAGATTAATTCTGATTATCAATACAAATATGATCTGATTCGCAGTTATGTTTCTGAAATGATCCACGGGGCGATGAAAATTTCTCCTACAGAAACGCTTTACCAGCATCCTGATGCGAATTCGAGAATTACTTCTGTTTTCACAGAATTATTAGAAAGGCAGTTTCCGATTGAATCTCCTACGCAGCGTTTTACCTTCCGCTCTGCTAAAGATTTTGCTGAGAAATTATATGTTCACGTAAATCACTTGAATCGTGCGATCAAGTTAACTACAGGGAAAACGACAACCGTTCTTATCTCAGAAAGATTGTTAAATGAGGCCCAAGCTTTGTTAAAGCACACCGACTGGAATATCTCTGAAATCAGCTATTGTCTTGGTTTTGAAGAACCAGCGCATTTTAGTAATTTCTTCAAGAAACAATTATCAGTTACCCCCTTGGCTTATCGTTTAAGCTGATTTATTAGTTTATTATATGAAAAAGAGCTTCCTTAAAGAAGCTCTTTTTTTGTTTTGTATGGCGGAAATCTTATTTGAAATATTCCAAAACATAATCATATGTTCCAGCTGGATATACCTGTGTAATCATTCCTTCTCCTGTAACAACGTTATTCGTGCTAGTTGCTACATTAAAAGTCTGTACTCCGGTTGCGAAAACTGTTGATGCGCCTGGTTTGAAAATGGTCATTTTATAAAGACCTGTCATGTCAGTTGGAACAGGGACAGATACAAATGCTGAAGAACCTGTTGCGGTAAATGTGCCTTTGATTCCATATACTTGGCTGCCATTAACTAATGTATTTGTTATTGTTTCAGTAGTTTTAATGTCAACTGATGTGTTTGCGCCAGCAATTGGAGTCCAAATTCCTGTAGTCGAATTTGTTGTGGCTCCAGTATTTTTGTAATAATAGAAACCTGGAGTTACAGCAACTGGAATCCCCGTAATTGTTGTTCCTGTTGCAGTATTGTACACAACTAAACCATCATAGGCTGTTGGGAATTTTAAAGCACTCGTTGTTGGACTAGTAAAAGTAAAAGTTACTAAGTTTGTTCTTGGAAAATTCAACCCTTTTCCTATGCTATTTGAAGGAAAGCTTGAAGCATCTAAGAAAACGGATTCTCCAGTAATTGTTGCTGATGTAGCATTGTTAGTCTTAATTTGGGCATTTGTGATACCACTGCACATTACTAATGCTAAGGTAAATATTTTAAAAAATTTGGTTTTCATGATTTTATGTTTTTAAATAAGTAGTATTAAAGGCCTGTACAGAACCACTGAGTTCCAATGAAAGTATATTCTAATGCTGATCCACCAACTGGAGGTGCCATAGTCGTTGCGGAATTAATGTTGCTTCCAGCAACACTAAATCCAGTACCGCCTGTTGAGTCAACAAGTCTTACTTTGTCTCCTTGAGTAGCAGTAGTAGGAAGTGTTACAGTTATGCCACTTGTGACAAGCATCGATTGTCCTACTTGAATAGATGTACTTTGTGTTACATATACCCATCCAGTTACTGCTGTAGCGCCAAGTTTAACCCATTTCGTTCCGTCATTAGCATAAACGCCTGGTGTTACATCACCAGCTGTATTAGTGTTGTAGACCGTGATTCCTGTAGCTTGTGCATGAGTTCCTGATAATGGAAGAATTGCAGTTGTTGCTGTCAAGGCGATTTTTGGAAGCATAAGCCCCTTTGTTGTAGATTCTAATTCTAATAACGATCCTGGCGCAATATTGGTAACATTCGCTGCAGATGCCGCATCAGTAATTTTTGTTTGTGCATTAATCCCGAGTGTGGCTAATAGCAACAAAGAAGTAATAATTGTTTTCATCTTTTGTCTTTTTAAATTTAAAATTGATTTAATCGAGTTCAAATGTATTTTAATCAGATTCAAAGATTATATTTAGAGCTATTTATTATTTTAGATGAGCGAAAAAATCGATTAACGGCACAAAACACCCTTTGAAATGCATAATTTGAATAAATTTTATTTAAAAAGTATATTTTGTATTTTAGAATAAAATTATAAAGTAGACAGTTTCTTATAATTTTTTTTAAATCCTGCAGGGTACTATTTTTTTTCTTTTTTGATGAAAACTTATTTTTGAAAAAGTGTTAATTTTGTTTTTAAATTATTGTTTTTCAATTGTTTATGTGTGTGTTGTGTTGTTGTGTAAAAATGTATAATTACATAAGGCAAAAATGTAACAAGCACTAATTCACAATTATATAACACATAAAAATAAAATATTTAAATTAAAACACTAAATTTGCGCCTTGAAGAGACTTTAATGTAGTTGATTTCAATAGATTTATTTAATCAATAACTGAAAGTATTTTTGGTTTTTACTAAAATATTTGATTTATTTGCTATAAAGCATTTGTCGAAAGGTTTATCATTATATATATGAGATTTAATTTAAAGAATATATTTATTTTGTTTACAATATTGCTGTCTGCAACAGTTTTTGCGTCAGGGCCATCAGATCCGCCTTCGCCTCCGCATGGTACAGAGCCACCGCCATTGTCAGCAGATCAGTACATTTGTGTGTTGCTTGGCATGGCTATACTATTTGCCTTTTATTCTCTTAAAAAGAAATTATATACTAAATAAAAAACTCCGAAGCAATTCGGAGTTTTTTATTATTTAAAACATTTGATTTATCTCAACTGATTCAATCGAGCTACATATTTTCCAATAACGTCAAATTCTAAGTTAATTTTTGTTCCTACTTTAAAGTCCTTGAAATTTGTGTGTTCGTGTGTGTAAGGAATTATCGCTACGCTGAATTCATTTTTCTTTGAATTTACAACCGTCAGGCTGACACCATTAACCGTGATTGATCCTTTTTCAATCGTGATATTGTTTAAATCGGCATCATATTCAAAAGTATATTGCCAGCTGCCGCCATTTTCTTCAATGCTTCTGCAGATTCCGGTTTGGTCAACGTGGCCTTGAACAATGTGTCCGTCTAATCGATCGCCGAGTTTCATGGCTCTTTCCAGATTTACTGTATCGCCCGTTTTCCAGTCGCCAATATTTGTTTTATCAATAGATTCTTTAATTGCCGTTACCGTAAACTGGTCTTCTGAAATGCCAACAACCGTCAAGCAGACGCCGTTGTGCGAAACGCTTTGGTCAATTTTCAATTCGTTCGTGATCGAAGAAGAAACAGTAATGTGAAGGTTTTCTTCCTCTTTTCTTATGTCTTTTATGGTTCCGAGGGTTTCGATGATTCCTGTAAACATTGTGGTTTTATTTTACTAAATTTGCACTTCAAAATTAAGCAATAAATAAGGAGCAAGCATTATGAAAAAAGCAGAAAATATAATTGTTGGAATTTCAATCGGAGATTTAAACGGTATTGGAAGCGAAGTCGTTTTAAAAACTTTCGAAGATTCAAGAATGCTCGAATTTTGCACTCCAGTGATTTTTGCCAACGTAAAAATTCTTTCTTTCGCTAAAAAAAGCCTTGATGCCGGAATGCAGCTGCATGGAATCGACAGTCTTGAGCAAATCGTAATCGGGAAAATCAACGTTTTGAATGTTTGGAAAGAAAGCGTAAATATTGAATATGGCGCAAATGATGAAAACGTAGGAAAATATGCGATCAAGTCATTTGTTGCGGCAACAAAAGCATTGAAAGAAGGTTTGGTGGATGTTTTAGTGACGGCGCCAATCAATAAATATAATATTCAGGCTGAAGATTTTAAATTCCCAGGACATACCGATTATTTAGACCAAGAATTAGAAGGTGATGCGTTAATGCTGATGGTTCAGGATAATTTGAGAGTAGGTTTGATTACAGATCATATTCCGGTAAACGAAGTTTCTTCGCATTTGACTGAAGCTTTGATCAAAAGTAAAATTTTGACCGTAAAAAAATCACTGATTCAAGATTTTAGTATCAATAAACCGAAAATTGCGGTCTTAGGATTGAATCCGCATGCTGGCGACGGAGGCGTAATTGGAAAAGAAGACGATGAAATCATCCGTCCGACGATAAAAAAATTATTTGAAAGCGGGACTTTGGTTTTTGGACCTTATCCTGCGGATGGTTTTTTTGGAAGCAATCAATATGAGAAGTATGATGCCGTAATTGCAACTTATCACGACCAAGGATTGATTCCGTTTAAAACGCTTTCTTTTGGCAAAGGAGTCAATTATACTGCGGGTTTGAATAAAATAAGAACGTCTCCAGATCATGGAACGGCTTATGAAATTGCAGGAAAAGGACTGGCAGATCACAACTCTTTTAAAGAAGCGGTTTACTTGGCAATTGACATTTATCACTCCCGAAATGAGCATCAGATTATTAGTCAGAATCCATTAAAAATTAAAGAAAAACAGTTATAAACAAAAAAATGTTTATAACGCTTTTGGAATTGTAATTATTTTATATCTTTGCACTCCCGAAGTTTAGGGCAAATTGTTGTGACGATGAAAGTAACCAATGAGTTTTTAATTCCTTTTGTAGGATTAAAGTTAGGAAAACATCAGTTTGAGTATCAAATAAATAAAGAGTTCTTTGAGGACTATGATTATGACGAGTTTGAAAGCTGTGATATCAAAGTCAATTTAGTTTTAGAGAAAAAAAGCACCATGCTTGAGCTTCATTTTAAGCACAAAGGAACGATTCACGTGCCTTGTGACCTGACAAGTGAAATGTTTGATTTTCCGATTAAAGGGAAAATTAAATTAATTGTTCAGTTTGGCGAAGTTTTTAATGATGATAATGAGGAATTGCTCATTTTGCCTTTCGGGGAACATCAAGTAGATGTAAAGCAATATATTTATGAAATGATTGCGCTTTCCATTCCTCTAAAAAAGATTCATCCAGGAATAAAAGACGGAACTTTAAAAAGTGAAGCTCTTGATAAACTGAATGAGTTGAAAGTAAATTCAAAAGAACAGAAAAAAACTGATTCAAAAGAAGAAGAAACGACCGATCCACGTTGGGATCAATTAAAAAAACTATTAACGGATAAATAATATAGTAAAATGGCACATCCTAAGAGAAAAATCTCGAAAACAAGAAGAGATAAGAGAAGAACACATTATAAAGCGACTGTTGCTCAAATTGCTACATGTCCTATAACTGGTGAAGCACATTTATACCACAGAGCTTACTGGCATGAAGGTAAAATGTACTACAGAGGTCAAGTAGTAATCGACAAGCAAGAAGCTGTTGCTTAATACAATTTTGTAGAAAAAAAACTTAACTCTCACGTTGTGGGAGTTTTTTTGTTATTTGTAATTTATTGATAAATAACAATTTGCAAAAAGGTATGTTTTAGATTTTTTTTGTAATTTCCACCTCTTTTCGAATTTATATTTTCGCAAAGAAATTATTAAAAATAGTATGAATACAATCACAGCCGCAATTACAGCAGTTGGAGCCTATGTGCCTGATTTTGTGCTTTCAAATGAAGTGCTTGAAACCTTGGTTGAAACCAATGATGAGTGGATAACCTCTCGCACCGGAATTAAAGAAAGACGCATTTTAAAAGATGATTCAAAAGGAACATCTTATCTGGCCATTAAAGCTGCAGAAGATCTAATTGCAAAAAGTAATATCAATCCGGCAGAAATAGATTTAGTTTTGCTCGGAACTACAACCCCAGACATGCCCGTTGCCGCAACTGCAGTTTATGTTGCTTCACAAATCGGTGCTGTCAACGCTTTCGCCTATGATTTGCAAGCTGCGTGTTCCAGCTTTTTATTCGGAATGTCGACAGCTTCCGCTTACATCGAATCAGGCAGATACAAAAAGATTTTATTGATTGGAGCAGACAAAATGTCTTCCATTATTGATTACACAGATAGAGCTACTTGTATCATCTTTGGTGATGGAGCAGGTGCAGTTTTATTTGAACCAAACTATGAAGGCTTAGGCTTTCAAAACGAAATCCTTCGCAGTGACGGAATTGGAAGAGAATTCTTGAAAATTGATGCAGGCGGTTCTTTGCTTCCCGCTTCTCACGAAACGGTTGACAACAAACAACACTATGTTTTCCAAGACGGAAAAACAGTTTTCAAATATGCAGTTTCAGGTATGGCTGATGTCAGCGAAAAAATCATGGAACGCAATAATTTGACAAAAGAAGACGTGAATTGGCTTATTGCACATCAAGCAAACAGACGAATTATTGATGCAACAGCTAATAGAATGGGATTGGATGAATCCAAAGTTCTCGTAAACATTCAAAAATATGGCAATACCACTTCAGCAACATTGCCATTGCTTCTAAATGACTTTGAGAAGCAATTCAAAAAAGGAGATAATTTAATTTTTGCCGCATTCGGAGGTGGATTCACATGGGGATCTATTTATATGAAATGGGCTTACGACAAACAATAAAACTAAAACCTAAATTCGAATATCATGGATATTAGAGAAATTCAAAACTTAATCAAATTTGTAGCAAAATCAGGGGCTACCGAAGTAAAATTAGAGATGGGAGATATCAAAATCACTATCAAAACTACTGACGGAGGTTCTTCTGAAACTACAACTTATATTCAACAGGCACCAGTTAGCCAAGCTTTGCCACAAGCTTCAGCTCCACAGCCAACAGCTCCGTCTGCTCCTGCAGAAGTTGCTCCAGTTGCTGATGACAATGCAAAATACATTACAATTAAGTCACCAATTATTGGAACTTTGTACAGAAAACCATCTCCAGACAAAGCTCCTTTCGTAGAAGTTGGAACTACAATCTCAAAAGGAGACGTGGTTTGTGTTATCGAAGCAATGAAACTTTTCAATGAAATCGAATCTGAAATTTCAGGTAAAATCGTAAAAGTTTTAGTGGATGATTCTTCCCCAGTTGAATTCGACCAACCTTTATTCTTAGTTGACCCATCTTAATTTAGATTGTTAGATTATTAGATTTTTAGAGCTATCGAAGTATCTGAAAATCGAATTATCAAATTATCGAATTGTCTAATTATCTAATTAATACAAGATGTTTAAAAAAATATTAATCGCAAACAGAGGAGAAATCGCACTTCGCGTGATCAGAACCTGTAGAGAAATGGGGATCAAAACTGTAGCTGTTTATTCAACTGCAGATGCTGAAAGCTTGCACGTTCGCTTTGCGGATGAAGCAGTTTGCATTGGCCCGCCTCCAAGTAACTTGTCTTACTTAAAAATGTCAAATATTATTGCTGCTGCAGAAATTACAAATGCAGATGCAATTCACCCAGGATATGGCTTCCTTTCTGAAAATGCTAAGTTTTCAAAAATCTGTCAAGAACACGGTATCAAGTTCATTGGAGCTTCGCCAGAAATGATTGACAGAATGGGAGACAAAGCTTCTGCAAAAGCTACAATGAAAGCGGCAGGAGTTCCAACAATTCCAGGTTCAGAAGGTTTGTTAGAATCTTTTGAGCAGACTAAAAAATTAGCTAGTGAATTTGGCTATCCAGTAATGCTTAAAGCAACTGCTGGTGGTGGAGGAAAAGGAATGAGAGCCGTTTGGAAAGAAGAAGAGCTTTTAAAAGCTTGGGAAAGCGCTCGTCAAGAAGCTGCTGCATCTTTCGGAAACGACGGAATGTACCTAGAAAAATTGATTGAAGAACCACGCCACATCGAAATCCAAGTGGTTGGAGATGCTTACGGAAAAGCGTGCCATCTTTCTGAAAGAGACTGTTCTGTTCAAAGACGTCACCAAAAATTAACTGAAGAAACGCCTTCTCCGTTCATGACAGACGATTTGCGTTTGAGAATGGGAGAAGCTGCCGTGAAAGCTGCAGAATTTATTAAATATGAAGGTGCCGGAACAGTAGAATTTTTGGTTGACAAACACAGAAATTTCTACTTCATGGAAATGAATACCCGTATTCAAGTGGAGCACCCAATTACAGAGCAGGTTATTGATTATGACTTGATTCGCGAGCAGATTTTAGTGGCTGCAGGTGTGCCGATTTCTGGTAAAAATTATTTGCCGCAATTGCACGCTATCGAATGCAGAATCAATGCGGAAGATCCTTATAACGATTTTCGTCCATCACCAGGAAAAATAACGACGTTGCACACTCCAGGAGGTCACGGAGTTCGTTTAGATACGCATGTTTATTCTGGATACACGATTCCGCCAAATTACGACTCAATGATTGCAAAGTTGATTACAACGGCGCAAACTCGTGAAGAAGCGATCAATAAAATGAAACGCGCTTTAGATGAATTTGTAATCGAAGGTGTGAAAACCACGATTCCGTTTCACAGACAGTTGATGGATGATCCGGCTTATGTAGCTGGAGATTACACCACAAAATTCATGGAAAGTTTTAAAATGAACGATCCTAAATAAATAGAAAATCCCAATCGAAAGGTTGGGATTTTTTTTGCGCTTTATTTTTTTTGAAGCGAAACATCAGGCATTTTCAGTAAACGCAATTCCCGCTGGTGGCACTCGCTTTACTTTTTCTAGCGCAAAAGTAAGAGCTCAGACAAAGCCACCATCGGGGCTATTTGAGAAACCTTCCGCATTTTTGTAATCGTTCTGAACCATTGTGCAGAGCCAATCTTTGCCAAAAAAATCCCGCAAGCTGTTCTTGCGGGATTTTATATTTTAAAATTTTTCTACAAAGTTTCTTTCAGCCATCTAAAAAATTCTTTCTGCCACACCTGAGCGTTTTGCGGTTTTAAAACCCAGTGATTTTCTTCTGGCAAAAGCACAAATCGGCTTTTGATTCCTTGTAATTGGGCTGCTTGAAATGCTTCCTGACCTTGACCAATCGGAACGCGATAATCTTTTCCTCCTTGGAAAATCAAAATTGGCGTGTCCCATTTTGCTACATTATTTATAGGATTAAATTGCGTGTAGGTTTTTTGTGCGGCTTTATTGTCTTTTTCCCAATAAGGACCGCCTGAGTCCCAGTTGGTGAAGAAAACTTCCTCTGTTGTTCCATACATGCTTTGTAAGTTGAAAACACCACAGTGTGCAATAAAAGTCTTAAACCTTTTTTGGTGAATTCCGGCCAAATAAAACACAGAATAACCTCCATAACTAGCACCGACAGCGCCTAATCTTGCTTTGTCAACATAGCTTTCTTTTGAAACATCATCAATCGCAGAAAGGTAATCGTCCATCACTTGGCCGCCCCAATCTTTGCTGATTTGTTCGTTCCATTCCACTCCGTGACCTTGCATTCCTCTTCTGTTTGGTGCCACAACGATGTAACCTTGTGCTGCCATAACTTGAAAATTCCAACGGAAAGAATAGAATTGCGTCAAGGCAGATTGCGGCCCGCCTTGGCAATATAACAACGTCGGATATTTTTTATTCTTGTCAAAATTTGGAGGAAGGACAACCCAAACCAACATCTTTTTGCCGTCAGTTGTCGTTACATATCTTTTTTCAAATTTGCTTAAAGCAATTTTTGAATAAGCTGCGTCATTTACTTTCGTAATCTGGCTGAATGTTTTCTTTTTGAAATCATACGAATAAATCTCAGAAGCGTGATTGAAATCAGTTCTAGTCACAATGATTTTATCGCCAGAAAAACCTACGATATCATTCACGTCAAAATCGCCGTCAGTAATTTGTTTTACTGTTATGGCGATTCTTGTCATACCCGGAAAATTTACTTCAAATAATTGTTTTGTTCCATTTATTGGAGCTAAGAAATACACCTTTTTTCCGTCATTGCTCCAAGTAAAACTGTCCACTGTTCCGTCCCAAGAGCCTGTCAAATTCATGTCATTTCCTTTGAAACGAACGATGATATCGTTTTTATCGGCTTCATATCCGTCGCGTTTCATCTGCAACCAAGTCAAATCTCCGTTTGGAGAAAATTGCGGTGCCGTGTCATATCCTGGATTTTTTTCAGTCAAGTTTTTAGTTGTTTTTGCACTTAAATCATATTGATATAAATCAGTATTTGTGGAAGTAGCATATTTTGTTCCTTCTAGTTTTTTAGAAACATACACAATGCTTTTTCCGTCAGGTGACCAAGTAAAATCTTCATCACCGCCAAAAGGTTTTTGAGAAGAATCAAAAGGTTCATCTTTCATGATGTCTATGAAATTTTCCTTGTCGGTAGCATTTGAATAAACAACATGATTGTGTGTTCCGTCGTTATAAGTATCCCAGTGTCTGTAGTCTAGGCCGTCATAAACTTGAACATTTGATTTGTCTAATTCAGGATAATAATCTTTTCCTAAGACCTTTCCGATTTTAATTTCTTTGCTTGCTAATAAGAGTTTGCTGTCAGGAGAAACGTTTTTGTCTTTCAGTAAAGCTTCATACTCTTTAATTTCGGTAGCATTTCCACCAGAAACAGGAACTGAATACACCTTTGAATTTGATTTGTTTTCTTCCACTGAAGGAATACTTACCTTATAAATTATATTTTTGCCGTCTTTTGTAATTCCCAATGGGCTGACTCTTCCGAGTTGCCAAAGTAGCTCAGGTGTCATTACGTTTTGTGCCGAAGCAGATAATCCAATCATACCAATTGTTAAGAGAAGAATTTTTTTCATTGTAATAAATTAAAGGCTTAAAGGTATAAATAATCAAGGGAAATTTAGCTTAAAAATAAAGGCCACCAATTGGCGACCTTATATTTAAAACTATTCGTAACTTATTTTTTGATAAAGCGTTTTATCGTTGCTGTGTCATTATCTCTAATTTCAAGAATATAATTTCCAGAAGCCAATGATGAAACGTCAATTGTTTCTAAGGCTAAATTGCCTTTGGAGACTTCTTGTCCTAAAAGGCTGGTAATTCTAAAAGTAGCTTTTTCTGAAACTGAAGTAACGTTCAAAATCGAAGTTGCTGGATTTGGATATAATTTTACTGAAGCTAAATCAGAAGCAGTTTCTCTTTTGCCAGAAGATACAATATTTACCGTATAATCTTCTACTTGACCATAAGAAAAAGCTTCACAAGCAGTTGGAATTGCATTGTATTTCATTGAAACTCTCATTCGGGTCAAGCCCAAAGTTGCTCCGGTTGGAATCGTAATTGTTCCTGTTGCCACAGTTGCGCTTGAAGCAGCTTTTGTGAAAACTTGTTCTCCGGCATCTGTGAAATCTCCATCTTTATTATAGTCAATCCAAACAGAATAGCCTTCGCTGTAAACAGAACTTGTCCATTGTGGCGTGATTGAAATTGGATAAGAAGTTCCGCGCATTACATTTGTTGAAACTGATGTGAAATCAGTATAGCCTGTTCCTGCTGTCGAAGAATTGTTAATGCTTGCGAATTGAACATTTGCAATTTTTTCATCAGCAACGCTATTTCCTTGTGAAGCGCAATATGAAACTGAAGTCGAAGAAGTGGTGACGTTTACCACATTGCTAGAAGCGGAAGTATTTCCGGCAGCGTCTTTTGCTTTTACTGAAAATGTATAAGCCGTTCCAGCCGTTAATCCGGTTGCATTGTAAGTTGTCGTTGTCACGGTCGCAGCCAAAGTGCTTCCTTGGTAAACTTCATATGCTGTAACGCCAACATTGTCTGTTGAAGCTGTCCAAGATAAATTAGTAGAAGTTTGCGCGGTTCCTGAAGCAGTTAAAGTTGGAGCTGAAGGAGCTGTGGTATCAGAAGAACCAGTTTGTAAATTTACCGTATAATCTTCTACTTCGCCATAATCAAAAGTTTCGCAAGAAGTTGGAACTCCGTTGTATTTCATTGAAACTCGCATTCTTGTCGCGCCAGTCAAAGCTGTTGTTGGGGCCGTAAAAGTTCCTGAAGCTGGTGTTGCTGTTGAGGCTGTTCTACTCCAAACTAATTCTCCTACATCTGTAAAATCGCTGTCTCCGTTATAATCAATCCAAACGGCAATTCCTTCGGCATACGCAGTTCCTGTCCAAGTTGGCGTAACTGTAATTGTGTAAGCTGTTCCTTTAGATAAATTGGTAGAAATTGCTGTAAAATCAGTATAACCAGATCCTCCTGATGAGGCATTATTTATAGTTTCTAATTGTACTCTCCCTATATATTCATCTGAAACATTATTCCCTTTTGATGTGCAATAAGTTGCTGTTCCTGCCAAAGTTGTAACGTTTACGCTATTGCTGGAAGTAGAAGTGTTTCCTGCCGCATCTTTTGCTTTTACTGAAAAAGTATAGGCTGTTGCTGCAGTCAATCCTGTGACCGTGTAAGTTGTGGTGGTAACCGTTGCCTTTAAAGTTGTTCCTTGATAGACTTCATAGCCAGTTACAGCAACATTGTCTGTCGAGGTTGTCCAAGATAAATTGGTAGTGATTTGCGTAGTTCCGGAAGCTGCTAAGTTTGTTGGTGCAGATGGTGGCGTTACATCTCCAGAGCCTCCGGTAATTGTGAAATTGGCATTTGAAATATCAAAGAAAATATGATTAGAACCTTTTACCATAATTCGATTTTGTGTTCCAGGATTGTTAGGAACTGTGATTGCTTGAGTGCCATCATTTGCTGTTCCCGCTAAAATTGTTATGGGATACGTGTTTCCGCCATCTGTGGATAAAAGAATGTCTACGTTTGCTGTATTCACGCCGTTTGCGGTTGTTCCAGCTACATTCCAAGTCACATTTTGTGTACTTCCTGCAGTCCAAGAAATAGCTGTGTTTGGTTCGGTAACTGCAAAAGGTCCCGCAGTTGCATTTACAGTTACAACCATATCGTCGCTATTATTTGCTGGTCCAGAAGCCCTATTGTCTCTTACCGTCAAGCGGAAATTTAAAGTTCTTGCAACTGTTGGAATTGCTTCCCATTGCCAAGAAGTTGCTCCAGTTTTTATGGTTTCCAGCCTAGGGAAATAGCGTTTTGTGTCTGCTGTGGGTACAAAAGACCGAAAAGCCGGACCTGTAGTTCTTGTCGCACTCGGATAAGTGGAAGTTGAAGTTCCTGAATTCATTTGTTCCCAGCAATACGTCAAAGCATCGCCATTGGCATCAGTTCCAGAACCTGTCAAAACGAAAGGTGTTCCTTTTGGAATTGTATAATCTAAGCCAGCATTTGCGGTTGGAACTGCGTTTCCTGTAGCCGTATTGGTTTGGCAAGAAGTTGTTTTTACATAATTGGTAACTTGCTGAATACTTACGGCATGAAAAAACGGATCGCTATGAGGCTGTACATCCGTAGCTCCTGTGATTCCAGCATACCCCATGATTGTGGTACCACTTCCAGGTTCGTTTTGAACGCCAGTTCCCTCGTTGCTGAAGGTGAAAGTATGGTTGGCTCCAAATTGGTGTCCCATCTCATGTGCAACAAAATCGATATCAAAATTATCGCCAATCGGAACCGTACTTGTGGTGAAGCCACTTCCTTTTCCCGATGCACAAACACAGCCGATACAACCAGCATTTCCGTTATTTCCAATTGCTGACATTAAATGGCCGATGTCATAATTCGCATTTCCAATGACGCTTGTCAAAGTTGATTGCAATTCAGAGTTGTAGTTAGAATCAGTACTTCCATAAGGATCGCTTGAAGCACTTGTGTAGATTACGGCGTCGGTATTTGAGATCAAAATCATTCTAACGGCAAAATCTTTTTCAAAAACACCATTGACTCTCGTCATTGTGTTGTTGATCGCTGCCAATGCCAAAGCTTTTGTGCCGCCGTGATACGCAGTATATTCTCCAGTAACTGACATGGCCAAGCGATAAGTTCTCAAGGTGCTGTCATCTGCATTTGGGCGTGCCATCGCCGACGATAATTGTATTTTTGTGTTGTCAATGACTTCGCACTCAAATTTTGTAAAGGCTTTTCTTTTGTCAGCTCTTTTGTAGACTGAATATGTTTTTAAGTCTTTAGAGTAAGGCTCGATAAATTCAGCAGGTTTGTCAGCTGCTAATTTCATTCCTTGAAAACCAAGCGGAGAAATGCTGAAATAAATTGTGGCAGTTGGATCTTCGATTCCTTGGCCAACATATGATTTGATTTCTGGATATTTAGCAGCCAGCTGCGGATCCATCACAGGCGTATCAAAAATTCTAAAGTGCTCAATCTGTCCTTCTGAATTTGGGAAAGAAGCTACGACATTCGACGCATTTTTTCCAGAATTTCGAATCGGTGCTTTTGCTAATTCTTTTTTTAAGGAACTGACATCCAATTCAAATAAGTTTTTTGTGGGAAGAGGTGTCCGGTTTTCAAAAATTGCGATACCGCTTTTTGGAGCCGATGCTTTCCAAGATGATTTTCCGCTCTGCGCGAAGGAAAATCCAGTGCACGCCAAAAGTGCCACTGAAAGTAATGTGTGCTTCATAAATTAAATAGGTTTGGTTAATTTGGGGATTATAAATGTATAATAAATTTCCTTACATTGTGATAAATAATCTTAAAATATATTAAATGATTAAATATTTAACATAATTAAAGCATAAGTGTTGTATAAATAAAAATAATGAATAATCTCAAAAACCTTATAAAAGCTGAAGTTTTTCTTAAAAAAATTACGATTTTACTGCGTATTCAAATGTGTTGTCAAAAAATATAGCTATTTTCACGAACTAAAAATCACACAGTTTGAAAAACAACAATAAACTATTCATTGCAATCATTGTGGCGCTACTTTTAGGCGTTGCATTGGGGTATATTATCAATTTTTCTGGCAAAGGGGAAACTGTTCGTCTTTCACCTGCAAAATTAGGATCAGACAAACTTTTCTTCGAATTAAGCGATGGAAAAAAATATACACAAGATATTTATGTAGTAAGTGATAGCGCAAGTTATAAGGAATATGTGAAAATGCCAGCAACTAAAGCAGGTGAACTTATTATCTTAAATGAAAAGAAAACCACTTTAGTCCCAAATATTCTAAAACAAAATCCAGATTTGACTCTGAAAAAGGTTTCAAAATCAGAGAATGGTGCCGCAGCATCGATTGAAAATATTGATTCTTTTGCAGAAAAAATAAAACTCCTAGGAACAATTTTTATACGATTAGTGCAAATGATTATTGCGCCTTTAGTATTTTCAACTTTAGTTGTGGGAATTGCTAAAATGGGCGACATGAAAATGGTTGGGCGTGTTGGTGGAAAAGCAATGGCCTGGTTTATCACGGCATCACTGGTTTCTTTAACCGTTGGTTTAGTTTTGGTAAATTGGTTAGAACCAGGAAAAGGAACCTCAATAAAGATGGAAGATGTTTCTGCAGCTGATGATTTATTGAAAAATACAAGTTCATTTTCTTTGGAACATTTTGTGACACACGTTGTTCCAAAAAGTATTTTTGAGGCGATGGCAACAAATGAAATCCTTCAAATTGTTATTTTTTCTATTTTATTCGGAATCGCACTATCTGGAATGGGAAAACTAGGAGATCCAATTATCAAGGTTTTAGATATTATTTCGCACGTTATCCTGAAAATGGTGACTTACATCATGTGGATTGCACCGCTTGGAGTATTTGGAGCCGTTGCTGCAGCTGTTGCTGTTTATGGTTTTGAAATCTTCAGCCTTTATGCAAAATACTTATTAGATTTCGCCATCGGAATCCTTGTTCTCTGGGCTTTATTGCTGCTTGTTGGTTATTTTATTTTAGGAAATCGCCTTTGGACTTTGCTAAAAAGAATCAAAAGTCCGTTGTTAATTGCTTTCTCTACAACTTCTAGTGAAGCAGTTTTTCCAAAATTAGTAGAAGAATTAGAGCGTTTCGGATGTAAAAGCAAAATAGTTTCCTTTACTTTGCCACTCGGATATTCCTTCAACCTCGATGGAAGCATGATGTACATGACTTTTGCCAGTATTTTCATTGCCCAAGTTTATGGAGTTGACATGTCAATTGGGGAACAATTGACCATGCTTTTAGTCTTAATGCTGACTAGTAAAGGCGTTGCCGGCGTTCCAAGAGCATCATTAATTGTCGTCGTCGCAACATGCGCTATGTTCGGAATTCCGCCAGAAGGAATTGCTTTGATTTTGCCAATTGATCACTTTTGTGACATGGCACGAAGCATGACAAATGTACTCGGAAACGCATTGGCTACAACAGCGGTTGATAAATGGGAATCCGGATCAGAAGAAACAATAACACCAGAAATTACACACTAATGAGCAGTTTTGATTGGACGCAATTATTAAATCCAGAATATTATATTAATATCCAAATTGGCGGTGTTCCTGTCGGAATTTACGTCGTTTTATTTATAGTTTTTGCAGAAACTGGTCTCTTTGCCGGATTTTTTCTTCCAGGCGATACACTTCTTTTTCTTGCAGGGATTTACAGCGGAGAATTGATGTCAACCATTGTTACCATTGACAGTGACTTTATGAATCTTGTTTTGCTGGCATCACTTGTTGCTCTTGCAGGAATTATAGGAAACACTTTCGGATACTGGTTTGGCTCAAAAAGCGGCTACTATCTTTATAATAAAGAAGATACTTTTTGGTTCAAGAAAAAATATTTAGTAGAGTCAAGAATTTTCTTCGAAAAACATGGCGGACGTGCAATTATTTTTGCCCGTTTCTTGCCAATCATCCGAACTTTTGCCCCAATTATTGCAGGAATCGTGGCCATGGAAAAAAAGAAATTCATGTTTTATAACGTCTTAAGTTCTATTCTTTGGTCATTTGCGCTGATTTTTGCAGGACATTATTTGTATGATTTATTCTTGAAAGAATTCGGGATTGACCTGAAATCACATATTGAATTTATCGTTTTAGCCATCGTTGCCATCACGACATTGCCTTTGGTTATTAACTATCTAAAGCGCAAAACAGAGATTAAGAACGAAGAAGAGAATACGCCAGAATAATTTTCTTTTTATTAGAAGCGAAAGGTCAGTGATTTATCAGTGATCCATTTTCCCGCTGACGCCACTCGCTTTTCACTGCCTACTTGGGCAGTGAAAGAGCTCAAACAAAGGCGCCATCGGGGCTAGAAAACAAACCATTTGCATTTTTTTAAACTTCAGGACATGAAAGCGAACTTGAGCTACTGGGAAATAAAAAATTGGTTTTCAAATATAGATTACACCATTGTCGGCAGTGGAATTGTTGGCTTGCACACAGCCTTGCGGCTTCGAGAAAAATTTCCTGAAAGTAGAATATTAGTCCTCGAAAAAGGTTTTCTTCCACAAGGAGCAAGTACCAAAAATGCGGGTTTTGCCTGTTTTGGCAGTATTTCTGAAATCATTGATGACTTAAGAAATCACTCCGAAGAAGAAGTGATGCAGCTGATTCAAAAACGCTGGCAAGGTTTGCAACTGCTTCGCAAACGTCTTGGCGACGCTACGATTGACTACAAATTACACGGAGGCTATGAACTTTTCTTGAAAAATTCTGAAAGCCATTATAACGACTGCCTTCAAAAAATTCCATTTATCAATGATGTCTTGCGTCCGCTTTTTAAGGCTGATGTTTTTGCAAAAGAAATTGACCGTTTTAATTTTAACGGAATTCAAGAATATTTGGTTTTCAATCCGTTTGAAGGGCAAATCGATACCGGAAATATGATGGAAGCATTGCTGAAATTGGCGATTGCAAATAATATCCTGATCTTAAATCAGCAAACGGTTACCGAATATCAAGAAAATGAAAATGGCGTTCGAGTAGCGACAAGCGATTTTGATTTCCAAACCAAAAAGCTCTTTTTTGCCACAAACGGTTTTGCTGAAAACTTGACAAATGGAGCTGTAAAACCTGCGAGAGCACAAGTTTTGATCACAGAACCAATTCCAAATTTAGACATCAAAGGAACTTTTCATATTGACAGAGGTTATTATTATTTTAGAAATTTTGGCGACAGAATTCTTTTTGGAGGTGCCAGAAATGAAGATTTTGAAAGTGAGACTACGACTGAATTCGGTCAGACAGATTTAATACAAAATAAACTAGAAGAAATATTAAAAGAAGTAATTTTGCCAAACCAAGATTTCAAGATTGAACACCGTTGGAGTGGGATTATGGGAATGGGATCGAGCAAAAAACCAATTGTCGAAAAACTTTCGAATCATGTGTATTGCGGTGTCAGATTAGGCGGCATGGGCGTTGCAATTGGCAGTTTGATTGGCCAAGAATTGGCAGATTTAGTAGATTAGATTTATGTTTTAAATATTTATGGGTAAAAAAATACTTCAGTTTTTAATAAAATGTGCACTTTGGTTTCTTGGAATTTCAGTGTTTTTTGTCATACTTTTTAAATTTGTTCCAGTTCCGTTTACGCCATTAATGGCCGTTCGTGCCTTAGAACAAAAAGAAGCTGGGAAAGAAATGACTTGCAGCCATGATTGGGTTCCTTTGAAAGATATTTCTAAAAACCTCCAAAAAGCAGTAATTGCTAGTGAGGATGGAACTTTTTTATCTCACAATGGTTTTGATTTTACAGCTATGCAAAAGGCATTCAAGAATAATTCTAAAGGTAAAAAATTAAAAGGTGGAAGTACGATTTCACAACAAACTGCAAAAAATGTCTTCTTATGGCAAGGGAGAAGTTATTTAAGAAAAGCTTTAGAGGCCTATTTTACAGTTCTTATAGAGATTTTCTGGGGAAAAGAACGTATCATGGAAGTATATTTGAACAGCATTGAAATGGGTGACGGTGTTTATGGCGTAGAAGCTGCTTCTGAACATTGGTATCATAAGGGTGCTTCAGCAGTTTCAAAAAGAGAGGCGGCCGGAATTGCAGCAATCCTTCCAAATCCAAGAAAATTTAAAGCTTCAAACTCTTCTTCATACATAGAAAGAAGAAAAGGCAGAATTATGAAGCATATGAATTATGTGAAATTAGAATATTGATATGCTGCAAAAAATTTCCCCAATTCTTTTTCTGCTTTTTACCACCACGCTTTTAGCTCAGAATAAAGCAGCAGAAATTGGTGTTGTAATTGATAATGATTTGTTTACTTCCACAGTAAATGATCAATATTATACAAATGGGATTGAAGTTTTTTACCGTTTCTTAAACAAAAATGAGAATCCAAATATCAATAAAAAAATTACTGAATTTAAGTTTGGGCAATATATTTACAATCCCCATACAGTCTTGGCGGCTTCGATAAGAAAACATGATCGCCCTTTTGCTGGTTATCTTTTTGGAGAAGCAGGAATTCATAAATTCTATCAAAACGAATCTGTATTTAAAATCACCGGACAAATTGGCGTTGTTGGTCCGTCATCTGGCGCAGAAGGTTTTCAAGAACAGTTTCACAAAGCTTTTGGCTATAAAAAAGTGCAAGGATGGAATTATCAAATTCACGATGCGCTTGCTATTCAAGGAAACTTGTTTTATTCTAAGAAAATATTTCCTTCAAGATTTGACCAAAATGTTGATTTCAGTCTTCAAGGTGAAGCTAATTTTGGTACCGTTTTAAACGGAATTACGGCAGGTCCTTTGGCGAGATTTAGTTTGAAAAAATTGCTTCCGATTTATGATTCAAATCTTTATGGCGCTTCCTTAAATTCAGATATAGAAAAATATAAAGAACAGCGTGAATTTTATTTCTATATAAATCCAAATGTGAATTGGCAACTTTATGATGCCACAATTCAAGGAAGCATGTTTAACAATGAAAGTCCGGTAACTTTTGATTTGCGTCCGTTGCGTTTTTATGGTGAAGCCGGATTTAAATACAGAAAAAACCACTGGAATTTTCATTATCTTTTTATTTATAAGAGTAAAGAACTAGAGCATCCTAGAAACGAGGGTTATTTTTATGGATCTATCAGTGCATCTTATTTGCTATATTAAAACTTCTGAAACTTTTTTTTCTTAACTTTAGGACTCTTAAAATTAAAAAAATATGAGTGCTAATTATAAATATGCTACAGTTTTAGAAGCCATTAAACAATTGCGAGATCAAGGTTTTATGGTTGATTTCAATATTGCCGGAAATGCCTTGACTATTAATGATGCGGCTTACGATTGCGATGATTTTGAAATCACAGAAATCTACAGATATGAAGGAGATTCAAATCCTGATGAAGAATCGACCGTTTATGGAATTGAGTCAAAAGACGGTGTAAAGGGAATTCTGGTAACTTCTTATGGAATGTATATTGAAGACGCTTCCGAAGATTTATTAAAGAAATTAGCGCTGAAATAATAAATAAAAAATCCGCAGATTCAATAAAGAAACTGCGGATTTTTTATTTATAAAAGGAAT
>Ga0247731_1000014_pt1 | contig 145431 bp, 141 predicted proteins | sample UWRJL088202R2_FD_180938 | JGI IMG/M metagenome (GOLD analysis project Ga0247731, IMG submission 180938) | Plant litter microbial communities from Arlington Agricultural Research Station in Wisconsin, United States - UWRJ-L088-202R-2 | ecosystem: Environmental > Terrestrial > Plant litter >...
ACATTTGAAAACATCTTTTAGGATTGGGATTTCCTTTTTCTGTTTGCCAGCTAAATTCAGGCCATTTTACAGCCTGTTGTCGCTGAAGAAGATTGATGTTTGCCAAGTTATCTAACATTGGCAAAGAAGATAGATCAGGATTGGGATAGGCAAATGCGGGATTCGATTGTGCAAATCCTCCTTCCCAGCCTGGCGGGATGCCGTGGTCTTGATTTGGGGTCATAATTTATATTATTTAGTAGGTTAATTGATATCTCAATTTTGTTTGCGACATCACTACAAATTTGTTTTAAATTATTGATTTTAAAGACCGTAGAATTACGTGTTTTATAAATTTACAGACATTTAGTTTTAGTAGATTTTAATTTTTGTAAATGGAACTGCTTTTTTTTTAACTTCGCTAAACATAGAAAATAGGTGTTGTAGCAATAAATTACAGAATGCTTAATTGAATATCAACTTACATAACTAGTAGTAATGAAATTAAAGAAAAAAATTTATATTATCATTTCTCTTTTGCTATTACCTATTTTATACTCCGTTTTTATAATGACAGATTTTTATATGCCAAAAAATAAAAAACTATCAAATTCAAAACAATTAACTACAGAAATAGTAAAAGAAGTCATGAAAGAAGCTGTGGAAAATGACACTCTTTTTTTAATCATTGAGAATTTCAGACCTTTAAGTTGTGGTAGTGAAGGACTTGAAAAAAGAGGATTTATTCAAAAATATCACGAACTTAAATATAGAATCGAATCTCAATATTATCTTGATAAATCAAAAGATTTTGAAATTTTATATAAATCTGGAAACAAAATAATAATCACAGGAGAAAGTTCAAAATGGTCCAGAGGGTTGTAATTGTTTTGGATCTTCAATAGTCAGTTTTGATTCTATTGCGATTAAGGATAAAGCAGTCTATGAAATTAAATATATTTCAACTTCTAAGAATGAAGTAGAAATTTCGATTATTGATTTTTCAAAGCAACAAAAAATAAAATCTTTAGAATTTGCTCTAGAAAATGGGTTATGGAAAGTTAATTAATTTGGGGTAAATAAATCAAGAAAAAAGATGAACAAAAAAACTAAAATATTTACATTACTATTTTCAGGAATTTTATTTGCCTATATTTTATTTCAATCTTACCAACGCGACAATTTACTTAAAATATTTTATTTCCTGTTTTTAAGTATAATTTCAATTTATATCTTCTATAATGGAATTTTTGAGGAAATAAAAACTAAAAAAAACAGAAGCTTAAAAAGTTATCCTTTAACACTTATTGGAATCTTTCTAATTCTTTTAAACACTGGAATAACAGGTTATTATGAGATTAAACTAAATCGTCCAACATTAATCAAAGCAAAAAATCATGGTGTTTATGCAGACTTCAAGAAAAATGGTTGCTATATCATCAAAAGCGGTAGTTGGGCTAGTAAAAAATATTTTTATGGTAAATATAAAATCAAGGATAGTATAATTACAATTGATAAATTGGATTCTGAAAACATGCGAATATCAAACAAATTAGTAATAATGCATCATAATAAAAGTAAGCTTAAACTATTTCAAACTCATAAGAAAGAAAATGAAATTCTTGTAAATCAAAGTTTTGAAATAATGGAGGATAATAGAAAACAGTAATAAATTAAAGTAATGAAGACTTAAAAAAAACAGATTTATCTGAACTACATAATATCAAAAAAAGCGCAGAAGAATTAAAATTAATTTTAGGTATTAAAGGATTTGACAAATTGAATGCTAACTCAACTCATAATAAAAATAATGAATTAACCCAATATTTAACTCAAATGCTAATTTATATAGAAATTGACCAAGAATTAAAGGAAAATGAAAAAATTCAATATTTGCTTGATCAACTTTTAATACTCGAACAGCAAATTTGTAGTTCAGTTCGAAACTACAATAATAGTTGCGAAAAAGCTAAAAAGCCAAAATTAAAATTTGATTGTAACTGTGATAATAAAGCTCTAGAAGTTAAATAAGTATTAGCAAAGTCAATCACATCTATTAGAGTAATCCTCTAAAAGCATTATTTTTTGTTATAATTTTTATTTTTGGATTAAAAATTGAGTAAGTTTGATTTTTAAAATTGCTAAGTATGAAAACCAGACTTATTTTTATCTCAATATTATTTTTTGCACTTTATTCAAATGATGCTTATTCACAGTATTATGGAAATAACAGAAGCGGTGTTGATCGATCAATTGGAAACGTTCAAAGACCAAGTAAAAAGCCAACGAAGCAAGATTATGCAGAATCTGGCTCTCAATATCTAACTAAGGAATTGAAATTAGACGGATTGCAACAAGCTGCAGTCAAGACAATTATCATTGACAATCAGGGTAGTATTGAGGAAATTGCAAAATCAAATATTTCCAATGAAGAAAAAAGAGATAAAATGCTTCTTGTCAATGATAAAATTGATAAAGAAATTAAGAGACTTCTTTCTCCTGAACAAATTGAGAAATATAATAAAATGAAAGAAGAACGTGAGAAAAAAGCACTCACAAATTAAACTATAAAACCAATAATCCAGATTCTTTAAGGGTTTTAATTGGTTTGCTGAACCAAAATAATTCAAAATCTTCCAAATCAGATTTTTCATAATCAGATTTCACTTCTTGATAGGTATGAATTTTTGAATTGCTAACAGAAATTTTCGACAACAACTCTTGCAACCAAATTCCTTGTTCTTTGCTTGTTTGAATATTAAAACTGTCTTTTTTGCTATGAAAAGTAAGCGACGCCATTTCCCAAGAATTACCTTTTTTTGATTTTGTAAAGAAATTTGTGGCCGGATTATTTCCCGTCCACACGATTTTTGCAGAAGACTTTATTGCCAATCCGTCCTCTTCATGAATAGCATTGTAAATAAAATCGCTCGGTATTTTTGTTCTCGGCACTTTAAAATCAAACCAATCTTGCAACTGGAAATCAAAACAAATTCCATGCATAAAATTGAAAAGCGATTTCTTTAACCCGAAGCTGAATTTATCGTGATCAGTTCCTGTTTTGTCAATGTGTATTATATCGTTGTTTGCAAAAGTTCCGATAGCTTCGGTTTCTTTCAAAACGCCAAACTTTTCTGGATACATTCCGACCGGACTATGTGCTGTCATGGCAAATTGATGCCAAAAACCAGATTGCAGAATTCCGATTTCAAATAATTGTCGCACCATTTCAAGCGAATCGATTGTTTCTTGCGCTGTTTGTGTTGGAAAACCATACATCAAATAAGCGTGAACCATAATTCCTGCTTCCGTGAGATTTCTGGTCACTTTTGCTACTTGTGCCACCGTAACTCCTTTATCTATTAATTGCAGTAATCTATCTGAAGCAACTTCCAAACCTCCAGAAATGGCAATGCATCCCGAAGCTTTTAAAAGCAAACACAAATCTCTGGTGAAGCTTTTTTCAAAGCGAATATTGGTCCACCAAGTCACTGTTAATTTTCTTCGCAGAATCTCTAAGGCCAAAGCTCGCATTAAAGCTGGAGGTGCCGCTTCATCCACAAAATGGAATCCGTTTTGACCTGTTTGCTCGATGAGCTCTTCCATCCTATCGCACAATAATTTGGCGGCAACTGGCTCATAAACTTTTATATAATCTAAGGAAATGTCGCAGAAAGTACATTTTCCCCAATAACATCCATGTGCCATTGTAAGTTTATTCCAGCGACCGTCGCTCCACATTCTGTGCATTGGATTTACGATTTCAATAACTGAAATATATTTATCTAAAAGTAAATCTGAATAATCTGGCGTTCCAACTTCAGATTGCTTGTAATCTCTTAAAGTAGAGTTATTTTTATAAACAATTTTTCTGTTTTCTAAAACAAAAGTTCTTTTATAGCAATCATGTTCTGGTTTTTGAATATTATTTATAAGTTCTTCCAAAGGTGCTTCGCCATCGTCAAGCGTAATAAAATCAAAAAATTCCATGACACGAATATCTGCTAACGAACGTAATTCTGTGTTTGGAAAACCTCCTCCCATGGCAATTTTTGCTTTTGGAAAATGTTTCTTTATAAACTGCGCACTTCTGAAAGCACTGTACAAATTTCCTGGAAAGGGAACTGAAAAACAAACCAATTCTGGCTGTATATCGCTCATCTTTTCGTTTAGATTCTCTAATAAAATTTTATCGATGTAGGTAAAATCTTTGTGAAGCATTGCATATAAATCATCAAAAGAATTCGCCGAACGCCCCATTCTCTCGGCATAACGGCTGAAGCCAAAGTTTTCATCGACACATTCAATGATTAGATCTGAAATATCTTCGAGATATAAAGTAGCTAAATGTTTTGCTTTGTCTTGGGTTCCCATAGTTCCAAAAGCCCAATCTAATTCTTCTAATTGTGAGAAACGAGAAGCTTCAGGAAGAAAATCTTCTTGGCAAATGAGATGTGAGAGCGTGGGATTTTTGCCTTGGAGAAATAAAATTACTGAATCAATAACTTTACTATATTCCTCTTTTAAAGCAATGATTCGCTGTGCATTTTCAGATTTTTCTGCCGGGTTATTTTCTGCTTCTGCAAACAAATCGATCAATCCTTGTTTTGAAAAAAGTTTTAAAATCACTTCAATGCCAAGGTCTGCCTGAAAAGACGAAACGTTTTTGGTATTTAAGAAGCCTTTAATGTAAGCCGTGGCCGGATAAGGCGTGTTGAGCTGTGTGAAAGGAGGCGTGATGAGAAGGGCTTTTGTCATAACTTGAAATCGTTATGCAAAATTAATCCATATTTTTTAGGATGTCGTGTATTTGCTCTATTTTCTCTGCTGGAAGATTGAAAATTTTTCCGAGCATCTCGTCTGAAATCTTTCTTTTTGTTAAAGAATTCAAAGCATGATCTGACGAAATTACGTTATTGGTGGGATCAAAATCAAGAATATCATTTGGCGTGCAGTTAAAATCTAGACAGAACTTTTCAAGCCTTTCAAGATTGATTTCATTTATGCGGTTATTAGTCAATTTTGTTGCATAACTCTCTGAATATCCCATTGCAGTGAGGTGTGAAAATGGACGTGTTATGCCTTTTAACCTGAAAAATCTTTTAAAATTAAAATATATCATCGCTGTTTGGTTTATAATTTATAAACAATATTACAAATAATTTAGTTAATTTTTAATTGTATCCTTTAAATTTTAAACAAAAATTTTTCATTAGAAAAATATGCCTTACAAAATAGAGATTGCGCATTTCTATGTATATAATAAACCTTGTCTAATAAAGTATTAACCAATAGGAATGATATATTTATTTTTTATGTAAATAGTTTTCCTTTCGATATAAAAAGTAATCTCTTTAAAGTAGTGAATTACTATTGCGTAAACTGTAATTGCATTCGATTTATATGATATGTCATTACAGTTTATTAATTACATATTACTATTTTATCTATCATATAACATAATAGTAAATACATCCTATTTTAAACTTGGCCCAAATAATTTATGATATATTTGTAACATATTTATTACATATGAGATTTGTCTTTCTAATTTTTGTTTTTCTATATTCTTTAGCTTCTTTTGGACAAAAAACAAACCAATCATTTGGTTTTGTTGAAAACAAAGGACAGATTATAAATCAGAAGGGAAAACAGAATTCTGATGTTTTGTATCTTTTGAAAACGAGCGGTCTTAACGTCCAATTGAGAAAGCAAGGTTTTTCGTATGACATTTATGAAATTGACAGCAAACAATTGATTAAGGAAAAACAAAAAACAACTAACTTAAGCATAATTGAAACTACTGAAGAGGTTTTGCCAAATGACTATTTGTTTCATAGAATTGATATAGATTTCATTGGCTCAAATAAAAATGTTCATGTAATTGCTGATGAAAAATCAAAAGACTTTGAGAATTTTTATACTGTTAAAAATCTGCCTCAAGGTGTTTTAAAAGTTTATAAATACAAAAAAATTATCTACAAAAATCTTTACAATAAAATTGACGTAGTATTTTTTATTCCAGAAGATTCTACTAAAACAGTTGAATACAATTTTATCATCCATCCAGGTGGAAAAATTTCAGACGTTAAAATGGAATTTAAGGGTGTGAAAACGGCACTCATTGATAATAAAATTATGATGAATGTGCGTTTTGGCGAACTGGAAGAAACACTACCCATGAGCTGGACTTTAAACGATTCAATAAAAGAAGAAGAAGTTACTATTAAATATAAAAAAATAAAGAATAATATTTATGGTTTTGAAGGAAATGATTTTTCAGAAAAAACATTAATTATTGACCCAGTTCCGGTTCGGCTTTGGGGAACTTTTTATGGAGGTGAAGGAGAAGATTATGCTTCTTCAATACACGTTGGTCCTTTAGATAATACTGTTGTGGGAGGAAGAACGGCAAGTACTGGAAATATTGCTACAAGCGGGACTCATCAAAACTATTTATCTGGGGTTGTAAATGGTTTTATTGCAAAATTTGACACTGACGGCAATCGTTTGTGGGCTACCTATTATAGGCCTCAAATTCAGAGAGTAAAATCAGATTCAAATTCTAACGTTTATTTTTGTGGAACAACCTTGACCCTAAATGATCTGGCTACTCCTGGAGCGCATCAAACAATAAAAGATCGGTACAATGATGTATTTATTGGCAAACTAAATTTGTCAGGGACTTTAGAATGGGCCACTTATTATGGCGGAAATTCTAATGAAGATGCTTATGCGATATGTTTTGATTCTGATGATAATGTGTATATAGGTGGTAGTACAAACAGCAGTACCGGAATTTCAACGCCAGGATCTTTTCAACCTACACTTGGATCTTCACAAGATGGAAATTATTATGATGGGTATATTGCAAAATTTAATCCTTCGGGCAATCGAATATGGGCAACTTATTTTGGAGGCCAATTTGCTGAAGGTTTTTACTCATGTGCTTTTTCTGAAGATAATTTTCTTTATATGGTTGGGGGAGCCAACTCTCCCAACTTAAGTACTCCAGGATCCTATCAACCAAATTTAATTGGAAGAAGTGGCGACGGTATTATCATAAAATTATCGCCAGATGGGGATTTAATTTGGTCAACTTATCTTGGCGGTAACCTTCATATTTTTAATTGCTCACTTGCGGGAGATAATTTATATGTTCAGGGCAGAACATTTAATCCGAACATTGGTACACCTGGAACTTTTTTCCCTGTTTTGCAAAATAGTCCCAATGCAGTCTTTTTAAATGATAATGAAAGTACATTCATTATTAAGTTTAACGTTCAAACGCAACAAAAAACTTGGGGAACTTATTTTATCGAAGGATTAAGAAGCATCAGCGTAAATTCAAATGACGAACTGTATTTTTCAGGAGATACTATGGTCTCCTCAGGAATTGCAACACCAGGTTCTTTTATGCCAGAAAAGGGTCCGCTTTTAAAATCATTTATGGTCAAACTTAATTCAGATGGCCAGCAATTATGGGGTACGTATTATGGAGGTGAAAATGCGACACAACTGGCTTTCTTAGATATAGACAGTCATAACGACATCGTTCTCTTTGGCAGTGTTTTTGGCGGAAGAACAGGAATTACAACACCTGGAGCACACCAAAGCACTTTGGGATCTAATCCTGATACTTACTTAGCAAAATTTAGAGATTGCATGTCCACAACTACTATTTCAAGTAATTCTCCTGTATGTCTTGGAAACACTGTGGAACTATTTGCAAATGGAGGCACTTCTTATTCTTGGAGTGGTCCAAACGGATTTGTTTCTACTTCTCAAAATCCTGTTATCCTAAATGCTACTGCTTTAAATAACGGCACCTATTTTTGCAGCATAACCGGAAGCGGTGCTTGTGATGACACAGTGAGTATTAACGTTATTGTGGGAAATACTGGAGAAATAACGCCCACTTTATCTATTTTACCTACATTAAGTGGCAATTGTAATTCTCTAACCATTTTACCTCCTACCGCACGAGATGAATGTAATAGCCTAATCACAGGAACAACTACAAGCCCAACATTATTTACCACTGAAGGAACTTATAACATTGTTTGGAATTATATTGATGGAAATGGAACTACGAAAACACAAAACCAAACAGTTATTATTAACCCAGAACCTCTTCCAATCGTTTCCCAAAATCCTTTCTTCTGCCAAAATGTAACGCATACGATAAGCGATCTTGTAAAATTAAGCGATATTTCTATTACTGGCCAAAATATCACATGGTATGATGCCTTGGCTGGAGGAAATATTTTACCACTGACTACAACGCTTGAAAATGGAACAACTTATTATGCTTCGCAAACTATAAGCGGTTGTGAAAGTGCCCGAATTGCAGTTTCGCCAACAGTTCAAGAAACGACCTCCCCTATTGGTTTTGCTGTTCAATACTTTTGTGATACTGAAACCTTAACAGTACAAGATCTTGTGGTTACAGGAACTGACGTTGTTTTTTATGACGACCGCTATGCTGGAACTATCTTACCTTTTTCTACACCCTTGGTAGATGGCGTCATATATTGGGCTTCACAAACCATAAACGGTTGCAAAAGCTATGTCAGGCTTCCTGTATTAATCGATATCCTTAATGGAATTCCTGCCAATGATTATCAAACGTTAATTTGTGATGAGCTGAATGATGGTCAAGAAAATGTTGCGCTTTCTTCTTACAATTCAAATTTGATTGCCAATATTAATCTTTACAGTTTTGAATACTATACTACTTTTGAAGGTGCCAATATGGGCAATGCATCAGATAAAATAAATGATTTTGATACTTTTCGTTTGACATCAGGTGAGAATACTGTTTATGTGAAGATTGGGATGAATGCTCTTTGTTTTAAGATTGTGGCATTAAAACTGACCGTAATTTCTTCACCTGTTCTGGCTATGAGAGACCTTTTTAGTCTTTGTAAAAATAACAATGTGACGATTTATGCTGATCCAGGCTATCGTTATCTATGGTCAAATAGTGCTACAACACCTTCTATAACTGTTAGTACTCCTGGAAATTATTGGGTAACTGTTTTTAAAGATCACGGAAGTGTTGTCTGCTCAACAACTAAACATTTTCAAGTTGTGATTTCAAATAGAGCAACGATTGACAATATCAACGTACAGGATTGGACGGCAAATGACAATACAATAAGTGTTTTTGTTTCTGGAGATGGAGATTATGAATATTCTTTAGATGGCGTGAATTATCAAACAAGCAATCAATTTAACGAACTTGCAAGCGGTGAATACCGAGTATATGTGAATGATAAAAATGGATGCGGACTTACTTGGAAAGATTTGTTTCTATTAATGCATCCTAAGTTTTTTACTCCCAATAATGATGGTGCTAACGATTTTTGGAAGATAAAATTCTCTTCATTAGAACCAGGACTCTCCGTGAAAATATTTGATCGATATGGAAAATTCATTAAAGAGTTATTCCATAATGATGCAGGCTGGGATGGCACTTATAATGGCCAGCAACTGCCTGCAACTGATTATTGGTTTGTGGTTAAAAGAGCAAATGGTACAGAACATCGCGGTCACTTTTCATTGAAACGATAACATTCGAGCATAAAAAAACTCCCAGTAACGGGAGTTTTTTATTATTGTTATTCTTTGGTCAAAAAATCTTCGAGTGCCTCTTCTCTGATTTCTTGTTCTTCTTTGTAAAGGTTTTTTAAATATTTTTCCATTCCGAAATACATAATTAGTAGTAAAAATAAAATAGTTGCAAAATAATAAGCTCCTCCTAATCCAATTGAAATCATACCACCACCAAGTCCATCAGCCATGGAAGAAACTGAATTTAATTCGTCTGAGCTTTTTATTATTATTCCAAAAGTCAGCATAATTAAGAAACCGATAACAGAAATAATAACATGAAAAAGTGCTTTTCTTCTTATTTTTAAAAAGCTAATGATTAAGCCGGTTATCGCCATTAAAAAAGGAACTCCCATCATAATCATCATGGCAATTCTGCTTTGTTTTTCATCCTTAGTGTCTTCAGGAAGCACTGAATCTTTCTCTTTAATTGGAACTCCATTCTCATCAACAGAATCTTTCACATCCTTTGGCGTATCAAATAAATCCTTACCTAATTTTTTTTGCATTCCTTTTGCAAATTCATTGTCTTTCATCTTTTCTTTCATATCTGTTCCTACTACATAGTCGAAACCAGTAACAGAAACTAACTCTGTCGTACCACATTTTATCGTGATAAATGGAAAGAAAAAACAAATAAGGATTACTGTATAACTCGGAATTGGTAGTAAATCAGAAATGATTTTTAATACTCTCATAGTTTTGTCAAGATTTGGTTTAATTTAATTCCAAACATACTATTTTATTCTCTATTTTCTGAAAAATTTTCCTAAAACAAAAAAAGACAGCCAAAATTTCGACAGTCATTCCCTTTAAATCATTTCGATTTATTTTCTGAATCTTTCTGCTTATTTTGTTTTCATTCCGCAAATCTGTTTTCAATTCTAGCTAATTCCTTTGTATATCGTTTTATTTTATCCTTTTTGGAATCTGTTCCCGTAAATATTCAAGTGGGAATTTTTAAAGCCAAAAATCATAAAGTCACATTTTTCGTTAAAAAATCGCTTTAAATTAAATTTCACATCTTTAGGTTTTTATGACTTTCGACTTTATGACTTATTTATAAATTTATGCCTTAATTTTCTTTATTTTTACAGAAAATTTACAAACTATGCCCATCGACTGTATCAGCTATCAAGAATCTGGTTATTTCACTTCATTGATCAATGATTATTTAAACCAAAAACCAGACTTACAGTCGCTTTACCACCGATTTCCTATTTTAGAAAATTTTCAAAAACAGCTAGTTGAAAAAGGTGAAAATTTCTATTCAGAGGATAATTTGAATCGAAAAATATTGGTTTCAGTTTTAGAAAAACAATATGCCAACTTGAATGTTTCTGATTTGACAAATGTGAATATTAAGTCACTTTCAAGTTCAAAAACTTTTACGATTACCACGGGACATCAATTGAATTTATTTACGGGTCCATTATATTTTTTGTATAAAATTGTTTCCACAATCAACTTGACAAAACAATTAAAAGGAGAATATCCAGAATATAATTTTGTTCCTGTTTATTGGATGGCGACGGAAGACCACGATTTTGAAGAAATAAATTATTTCAATTTACACGGAAAAAAAGTGCGCTGGAATACTGAAAATGGCGGGCCAGTTGGAAGACTTTCTACAAAAGGTTTAGATGAAGTTTTTGAGGTTTTTTCTTTGGAATTAGGTTTAGGGAAAAATGCAGAACATCTTAGAAAATTATTCCAAGATGCTTATGTAAAACATACAAATTTGGCGGAAGCAACCCGATTTTTAGCCAATGAAATCTTCGGAAAAACTGGTTTGGTAATTATTGATGCTGATAATTCTGAATTAAAAAAAGAATTCATTCCACATGCAAAAGAGGAACTTTTAAAACAGACTTCTCACCAGAAGGTTTTGGAGACTTCCGAAAAATTAAAAGATTATAATATTCAAGTAAATCCGAGGGAAATTAATCTTTTTTATATTGAAGATACTTTGCGTGAGCGAATCATTTATCAGGATAATTTTTACTACGTAAATAATACAAAACTGAAATTTTCTGAAACTGAAATATTGGAATTATTGCAAAATAATCCAGAGAAATTTAGCCCAAATGTGATTATGCGACCTTTATATCAGGAAGTTATTTTGCCAAATCTTTGCTACATTGGCGGTGGTGGCGAATTGGCGTATTGGTTGGAGTTGAAATCTTATTTTGAAGCGTCAAACGTTACTTTCCCGATTTTGCTTTTGCGTAATTCAGTCCTTTTGGCGACCGAAAAACAAGCTAAAAAAGCGGATAAATTAGGCTTGTCATGGAAAGATTTGTTTTCGAAACAAACTAATTTGATGAATGAAAAAGTGAAGACTTTCTCAGAATTTTCGATTGATTTTACTTCTCAGAAAGAATTTTTAAGAAAGCAATTTGAAGATTTAAACGTGATGGCAAGCGCCACTGACAAATCGTTTACTGGAGCTGTAAAGGCACAAGAAACAAAGCAAATCAGAGGTTTGGAAAATCTTGAAAAACGTTTATTAAAAGCAGAAAAGAAAAAACATAACGATGAATTGGAAAGAATTACCGATCTACAAAATGAGCTTTTTCCAAATAAAAATTTGCAAGAGAGAATAGTAAATTTCTCAGAGTTTTATCTTGAGAATGGAAACATTTTAGTTAAAAAACTTTTCGAAGAGTTACATCCTTTGGAACACGAATTTAAAGTAATTGTACTGTAAATTTTACCTATAAAAAAACCTCAGACAAAAATCTGAGGTTTTTTATTCTTATTTATTTTACTTTTAATGTCCGCCTTCTGCTTCAATTGCATCTACGTCAATATTTTGTTTTTTCAAAATTCCTTTTACTGCAAATCCATAAAAAGCTAGGTATGCAAAACAAAGAACCGGAATGAAATAAGATTCGTGGATTCCTATAATATCAGAGATTTTTCCTTGCAATGGCGGGATAATTCCACCTCCTAAAATCATCATTACCAAGAATGCCGAACCCTGAGAAGTATATTTTCCTAACCCTGTAATTCCTAATGCAAAGATTGCCGGCCACATAATACTACAGAATAATCCACCGCTCATAAATGCATAAATTGCTACAGTTCCTGTTGTAAACAATCCGATTAACATAGCAATCATACCAAAAAGACCAAAAATCATAAGCGTTTTTGCAGGCTTGTCTTGACCTAAAAAGAATCCTGCAATTTGAATCGCAACAACTGCAGCATAAGCATATAATGGTGTAATATCTTGCCCAGAAATATAATTTACAGAAAGGACAACTCCAAAAGCAACGTAAGGAACGATGATCAATAAAATTTTTCTTAAACTATTTGAAGGATTAAAAACTGAAATTGCACCAGCCCAACGACCAATCATCATACTTCCCCAATACATTGAAATATATGGAGCAATTGCGGCACCTGTAATTCCTCCAAAAGCTGGAGTTCCTAATAATTCGGCTAAATTACTTTGAATCGTAACTTCCACTCCAACGTAAGTAAAAAGTGCCAACATTCCTAAAACCAATTGTGGATATCTCATTGCTCCCCAACCTTCTGGATTTTTCTGTGCAGCTGTATTTGCATAAAGCAATCCGATTACTAGCACTAATAAAGAAGAAACAGTTAAAGAAAGTCCCAAATAATCTACTTCTTTATTTTCAATAAATCTTGTAATAAATTCTGGATCTTCATAACGCGAAAATATATAGGCGAAAATTGCAATCATTGCAACCGTAATCGTAATTAATACGTTTCTTGCTTTGTTTGCAGGTTCAAAAACAGAGTCGCTTTTTCCTGCTGGTAATTTTTTAGAAAAGAAAAATAATGCTGCAGCAACCAAAAAAAGTGCACCAACAGCCATATAAAGAATTTCCATTTTGTCTAATGAATCTGCTTTTTTAGCAAAATCTTCTAAGTTTACACCCGCAACAACTCCAAATAATGCAATAGAAACGACGATTGGACCAATTGTAGTTCCAAAAGAATTCACACCGCCGGCAAGATTCAATCGATTAGAAGCAGTCTGAGGCGAACCCAAAGATGCTGCAAAAGGTTGTGCCGAAGTTTGTTGCAATGAAAAACCTAAAGCGACTACAAATAGAGCTGCTAAAATTAAAGCGTAACTTCCTTGTGTGACTGCAAAAATCATAAACGCCGCTCCAAAAGCGCTGACAATTAATCCGTTGATGATACCTTTTTTAAATCCCCATGAATTCAAAATATCTTTTTTTGCAAGACCGCTAAAAATAAAAAGCAACAAGGCTCCTAAATAATACGCACCATAAAATGCGAAGTCGATCAGCTGGCTTTGAAACTGGTCAAGGCCGAATTTAATTTTGCAAAAGGGAATAAAAACACCGTTTGATGCTCCAATAAATCCCCAAAAGAAAAAAACTGTAATCAGCGTATAAAGCGCCGAATTATTAGATTTTGTTTGTTTTGAATCCATAAAATGAGGGTTGTTGATTAAAGTATTATAGTTTGTGATTATGAATACTTCATTAAATTATTCTAAAAATTATAGAATACTTAAAAAAATATTTGTTAAATATACATTTATATAAAATTATTATACAATAGCTAGCCGATTTAGTTATTAACGAAAACGATTTCTTAAGAGCAAATAATTTATTTAAAATCAATATTACAACGTTTGCGATATCGATTTTCTACAATTTTGGCTATTCTGACTTTTTCACTTCTGATTTTGGGCCGATTCCGTTGTTATTGAATGCTTCAATTTGGAAATAATAAGCATCTGAACGATCTAATCCATTGAAATAATATTCATTTTTTCCATAAACCATTATGGAACCATAAAGTTTGTCAGGAGATTTTCCGAAATAAATTACATAACCATCTGCATTATCTTCCTGTTGCCATTTAAACCAAACGCTTCTTCGCTCGCCTTTTTTCTTAGCTTCTGCCCTTAACGGAACAAAGTTTTGAACCGCATTTGGCTTTTGCCCAGCGCCTTTACCGAAAACTCTGAAACCGCTGATTGCAAATTTTCCTGTTGGCATTTGGATGTTTTCTAATTTCAAATAACGTGCTGAAGCCGGTTTTTCTAATTCAATATAATCGTGTGGCACATCTTTAGTATTCTTGCTTTTATCAACCAAAACCTTCCAATTTTTGTTGTCATTTGAAGAATAGATAATGTATTTATGACCGGTTGTAGTTTCTGGTTTTCCCATCAATTCCACATCTTGATCGGCATAATTGATTTGGATCGCATTGATTGTAGATTTTTCTCCTAAATCTGAAATCAAATATTCTCCTTTGTTGGAAGTTTTCGCTGACCAATAAGTTTTGATGTCTTCATCTGTAATAAAATTGGATTGTAAACCACCTAAAGTGGAAGAAACTTGAACCGGTTTGTTGTAATTCAAAAGCATCCATCCTGAGAAAATTTCATTCAGATGATTTTTCTTTTCCGAAGGCAAAAACGTCGGATAATCGCCATAAGCTGTGTTGGAATACATCACGCCGTCTTTGTCAAAACCAGCTGGCCAAATCCCAATTCTTCGTTCGAAATTATTTTTTGTCGAAAGCACGATTGTGGAAACGTGCCAATACTCATTATTGTTATCCTGATATGTCGCTCCGTGACCTGCGCCTCTTGCAAAACCTCCAGGTTTATAAGAAAACGGATTGTGCGATTGGTATTCAAAAGGTCCTAGTGGATTACTTCCTACATAAACTCCGTCGGCATAACCGCTGAATTCGGTTCCTGGCGCACCATATTGAAGGTAATATTTATTGTTGTGTTTGGTCATAAAAGCGCCTTCGGTAAACGGCTGTAAAAACGTATTATCGTTGTGTTCACCGAATCTTTCCCAACCGTGTTCGTCGTCGTTTAAAGCCAAAACCGGAATTCTTTCGCCTTCTGGCTGAAATGTTTTTCGGTTCAATTTCATTCCGTACAACGGATATAAATTGCTTGAGCCATAATACATGTAGACTTCGTCTTTTTCTTTGTCCCAAAAAATTTGCGGATCCCAAGCACCAGCTTCTGATTTGTGAACCAATTCTTTCCAATCATCAGTTTTTGGATTTTTGCTCATCCATAACGGAAAATCTTTTGTGTGTGTGGAACCGATTACCAGCAAAGTATCATTCACAAATGAAACCGACGGCGCGCAAAGTTCATCATATACTTTATGTTCTGGACGAAGGAATTTCCTCGGAATAAATTTCCAATCAAGCATATTTGCACTGTGCCAATAACCCCATTGATTTGTGGAAAAAAGGTAATATTCTCCTTTAAAATTGGTAATTACCGGATCGGCTGTGGCGCGGTGTTTTCCTTGTGTTACAAAATTTGGAATTGGGCAATATCCATAATCGACATTGATCGGATTGCAATATGTTTTTTGCTGGGCATTGATTTCACTAGTTGCCGACAATAAAGCGATTGCAACTAAAAAATTGTTTATTTTCTTTGAAACTGTCATATTTTCTTTTTAGAATAATTGGATTGATTGCTTTGAAAAAAACCCTTTAGAATTAACTAAAGGGTTCTTCAAATGCACAAAAAAAATTATTTAACTAACTCAAACTCCTTATTTAAAACTTCATCCGAATTTGTTCCAACAAACACCTGGAATTTCCCTGGTTCTGCAACAAAGTCTAAATCTGAATTATAGAATTTCAAATCTTCAACTGAAATTTCGAATGTAATATTTTTAGTTTCACCTTTTTTCAAAAGCACTTTTTGGAAACCTTTTAACTCTTTAACTGGTCTTGTAACTGATCCAACTAAATCTCTGATGTATAATTGAACTACTTCTTTTCCATCGTAATTTCCGCTGTTTTTTACATCAACAGAAACCGTCATTTTTTGATTAGCATTGATTTTATCAGTAGAAATTTTCAAATTGCTGTAATCAAATTCTGTGTAGCTCAAACCAAATCCGAATGGGAAAAGTGGCTCGTTTCTTTCGTCAATATAATTAGAACGGAATTTTTCGAATTTACCTTCTTTGTTTGCCAAAGGTCTTCCTGTATTTTTATGATTGTAAAAAATTGGCACTTGACCTAAACTTCTTGGGAAAGTCGCTGATAATTTTGCTGAAGGATTTACATCTCCAAACAAAACATCTGTGATTGCATAACCTGCTTCACTTCCTGGAAACCAAACATTCAATAATGCGTTTGTTTTGTCAATATCGTTTGTCAAAACCAACGGACGGCCTGTGAACAAAACTACAACGATTGGCTTACCTGTTTTTTTCAATGCTTCCAATAAATCTCTTTGAGATTGTGGAATTTCAAGATTTGTTCTGCTGCTGCTTTCACCGCTCATTTCAGCAGATTCTCCGATTGCTGCGATAATTACGTCTGATTTTTGAGCAACTGTAACAGCTTCGTCGATGATTTGTTGCGGCGTTCTTGAATCTCTGTTCAAATCCTTCCCGAACATTGTTGCGTTCTTTTGGAATTCTGCATCATAATCTAAATTCGAACCTTGAGCATAAAGAACATTCACTTTATTGCCCAAAACTTCTTTCATCGCATCTTTGAACGATTTTGTTCTGGTTTGATTTGTAGCAACACTCCAAGTTCCTGCCATATTATTTCCTGCATCAGCTAATGGTCCGATTAAGGCAACTGTTCCTGATTTTTTCAATGGCAAAAGTTGGTTGTCATTTTTCATCAAAACCATAGATTCAGAAGCAATTTTTCTAGCTTCGGCTCTGAAACCATTTGTGTAAATTTCAGTCTTAGCACGTTTTTCATCACAATATCTATATGGATCTTGGAAAAGTCCCAAGTCATATTTTGCATTTAAAATCAAACGAACGGCATTGTCAATTTCTGCGATTGTCACTTTACCTTCGTCTAACGATTTTTTCAATGTGGTCAAGAAACCGTCACCAACCATATCCATTTCAACACCGGCTTTTAATGCTAAAGCAGAAACGGTTTGCAAATCGCCCATTCCGTGGTCGATCATTTCAGGGATTCCTGTATAATCTGTTACCACAAAACCTTTAAATTTCCATTGATTTCTAAGAACTTCTGTCAATAACCATTTGTTTCCGGTTGCAGGAATTCCGTCAATTTCATTGAAAGATGCCATTACGCTTCCTGCTCCGGCTTCGATTGCAGCTTTGTATGGAGGAAAATATTCGTTGTACATTCTGATGTGGCTCATATCCACTGTATTGTAATCTCTTCCTGCTTCTGGCGCGCCATAAAGTGCAAAGTGTTTTACACAAGATAAAATGGTATTGTTTTTTGACAAATCATTGCCTTGATATCCTTTTACCATTGCTGCTCCGATTTTACCTGCCAAATATGGATCTTCACCGTTTCCTTCAGAAACTCTTCCCCATCTTGGTTCGCGAGAAATATCTAACATTGGAGAGAATGTCCAGTTGATACCGTCAGCGCTAGCTTCGATTGCTGCGATTCTTGCGCTTCTTTCAACGGCTTCCAAATCCCAAGAAGTTGATAAACCTAAAGGAATTGGGAACGTTGTTTCATATCCGTGGATTACGTCCATTCCGAAAATCAATGGAATTCCGAGACGGCTTTTTTCTACGGCAATTTTTTGAACGTCTTTAATTTTCGCTACAGATTTGATGTTGAATAACCCACCAACTTGTCCATCTTCAATTTTTTTGGCAATATTTGAACTTTTTGCTTGGCCAGTCGTGATATCGCCAGAACTTGGCAAATTCAGCTGCCCTATTTTTTCTTCAAGAGTCATTTTTGCAATTAATTCTGTAACGAACTCTTGTTTTGGTTTGATCGTGTTTTTTTTCTTATCCTTCTGGGCATTAACCGAGAAAGAGACTGCTAATACTAGTAATGCGACTGCTTTTAACTTCATTATAGTTGTGTTTATTAAAGGGGAAATTTATATTCTGGATTGTATTTTTTATACGTTGATTGATTGATGTTTTTGGTATGCGTAATCTTGGCGGACTGGCGTTTAATTTGTGTAATTTGATTGTTTTATAGCCCCGACTGCAGGGAAGAACCTTTTTATTTTTTTTCTTTAAAAAAATAAAAAGTTCTGGAATAAGGCGGGAAAATGGTTGGCAAAAATGACCAAACCATTCGCTCCTCAAAAAAAGCTAAATTTAAAAATTCCGGTAATTTTTAAAAAAACCGGAATTGATAAATTGTATTTAAATTCCGTGTTTTCCGGAATGGAAACCTAGTTTAACTAAGCCTTGACGTACTTCTGGAGCATTCATGAATAAGTTCCAAAGCAAGCCAGAGCGGTAATTTTCAATCATAACAACCATTGGCCCTTGATCAATTGCCAAATATCTTTTTGCTGACCAACCAAAATGCTGGCTGTGAGCATCATAAAAACCAGCAGGTCCCCACATTGTGCCACTGTTATTTTCATAAAAGTTGCGCATTGCGGCTAAAGATTCTGTCGGCGTGTATACTATGGATGAAATTGCAGCAGTTGGAGAAATCACGCCTTTATCGTTTGACGGCATGTGCGCGTCATAACCAATAGAGCCGTCATTATTTCTGCTGTAAGAAGCTGTCAATCCCCAATAGTTTGCTCCATAACCTCCAAAATTATTTGGATTTTGCAGGCAAAATTGATAGTTGATTTTGGTATGATTCACGTTTACATCCCAATAATTTGCATATTGATCGGTAAGTTGCGTAGGATCTAAGCCAACATAAGAATAGTGTGCCCAAAATAATGGTCCGCCCATTTGTTCGGCACCATTGTGTTTTAAAATTAGGGGAATTCCGTATTTTGTATTTGTGGAAACAATTCCTCCGTTTCTTGCCCAGCCCTGATGATAAGCTTCCGCAGGAATAGTATGTGTTGGTGAGGCACTAGCTAGGATATAAGTTATCAAGCATTCATTGTATCCTTCCAAAGGAAAATTCATTTCCCAAGCGTAATTTGGAGACCAATGCCAATAAAGTACATTTTGACCGTTTCTGTACCAATTCCAATCTACGCCTTTCCAAAGCGTATCAAATTTTTGCGCAAGCAGTTGTTCTTCGGGAGAACCATTTTTAAAAAATTCGCGAACGCAGATAATCCCTTCGCATAAAAATGCAGTTTCTACTAAATCACCTCCATTGTCTTTTGTTCCGAAAGGTTTAACACGACCTGTATTTCCATCCATCCAATGTGGCCAGGCTCCGTGGAATCTGTCGGCATTTTCTAGAAAGTCTGCAATGGTATTTAATCTTGAGACAGCTTCTGTTCTTGAAACATAATTTCTTGAAACTGCGGCAACGATTGACATTAATCCGAAACCAGAGCCTCCGGTTGTTACAATATTCGAATCGTTTTCAGGATAATTTCCATCGGGATGATAACGTTCTCTTGCTAATTTTGAATTTGGTTCAGCAAAATCCCAAAAATATTTAAAGGTCTGTTTTTGAACAACATCCATTAACTGTTCATCAGTCAATGCTGGTGTTACAGGAATTGTGGCAGAATCGTCTCCTGACGGAGACGATTCACTTGATCCACAACTTGTAATTATTAGTAATACTATGAAAAGTAGGTTTTTCATTAAAAGATTTTTAGTAACCAGGGTTTGGGACCATTGATGGTGTAGCAATTAGTTGCGTGCTTGGAATAGGGAATAATTCATGTCTATTTACAACAAAAGTTTTTCCGTCAGCAAACATTGCTTGTTGTACTTCTCCTGTTCTGACTAAATCAAACCATCTATCGTGTTCGAAAGCTAATTCTAGTCTTCTTTCTTTCCATATTGCTTTTCTCAATAAAGCTTGGTCTGTAATAGTCACGAAGCCTAAATTAACCCTATCTCTGACTTCATTTAGAGCCTCACGAGCAGTTTCTTGATCATTCAACTCATTTGCTGCTTCAGCTTTAATTAAATAAATTTCAGCCAACCTTAAAACTCTAATATTTTTATCTCCATCTCCAGCTCCTAAATTTGCGCTTGAATAGGCTTTTTCGTTATACATTGCGTTTTCAACAGCCTCACTAACAATACGATTATCATACAAAGTTTCTCCTCTAAAAATAATTGTAGCATCCCTTCTTATATTATCGCCTTCTGCGTTAAATGCTGCCAATAGATTCTCTGTAGGAGTATTGAAACCCCATCCCCAACCACTTGGTCCACGAGCACCTTGAGTTTCAGAATATTGATTTACGCCATGAGCGATTGATTCACCGCGAGCTTGAACTTCAAAAATAGACTCTCTTCCATTTTCTGTTTCTGCTCTCCATATTTTAGCATAATCAGGTTCTAGACCATATTCTCCAGATGTTAAGACTTCATTTGAATATCTTAAAGCATTTGCCCAGTCTTTTTGATACAAAAATACTTTTGCAAGCAATGCTTTGGCAGCGCCTTTTGTTGCTCTTCCTAAATCAGCTTGTGCGTATTCGCTCTTTTCTGGCAAAACTTGAATAGCATCTAAAAGGTCTTGCTTAATAAAATCATAAACTTGCGCTTTAGGAACTCTTTCAATTAAGTTAATATGTTGCAAAGGTACATCTCCCCATCCTCTTACTAAAAAGAAATAATGATAAGCTCTTAAAAATTTTGCTTCTCCAATTAACCTATTCTTATAAGTTTCGTCAGTCAATCCGTAATTTTCAGTATATTGAATTGAATATGTTGCACGTCCAATTGTTTTATACCAGTTTTTCCACATTGCATCAAATGATCCAGAAGAAGCAGTGTGGGCAAGCAGGTCTAGTTGTCCTTTATCACCACCTGGATCTCCAGGAGAACTGCCTTTATCAGCATTATCAGATAGAATTTCTGTAATTCCTAAATAAGAAAATGCATAATCCCATTCGGTCATCATTCCATAGATACCATTCACGAATGCAACTGGCTCTAAATTTGCAGGGCTATCTTCTTCAGCCAACTCTTTTCTTGGATCAACATCAATAAAATCATCGCATCCAACCATTACGCCTAAAGCGAATGTGAGGCAAGCTATTTTTATAAAATTTATTTTCATAGTATTTTTTTCTTAAAATTCAATATTTACACCAAAGATAAAAGTCTTGATATTTGGATATGCGTTTAGTTCGATACCAGCCGTTTCACCTGGAGCACCGCTATTATTCAATTCTGGAGTGAATCCTGAATATTTAGTGATTAAGAAAGGATTTTGTGCTGTTCCATAAAATCTTAAACGTGACATTCCGAATGTATCTTTAAAAGTGTAGCCTAATGTGATGTTATTAATTCTGAAATAATCACCATTTTCTAAGAAATAACTAGAAGAAAGTGCATCTCTACTTGCACCTGGATTGGTATTACTTGTTCCAGGACCTGTCCAACGGTTATTGAATGTTTCAGCAGCTATGTTTTCACCAGCATCAACACGTTTTCCTTTTAATCCATTATATACCTTGTTACCTCCTACTCCAAATCCGTCTACAGACAAATCAAAGTTTTTATAAGATACATTAAGGTTTATTCCATAAGAAAATTTAGGAATATAAGAGCCAAAATTTTTCTTATCTCTATCATCAATTATACCATCTCCATTTTGGTCGACATAACGCAAATGTCCAGGAGCAGCACCTCCTATATGAGGATTTGCATCAATTTCTGCTTGTGTCTGCCAAACTCCACTTGCTTCTAACATCCACCAAGAATATATCGGTTGATCTGCAGTTAAACGTTTTGTAATCTGTGAATCTTGAAGATCTCCACCGGTGTATCCGTCATATGCCGGCTTAACATTTTCAACAGTATTAGTATTATGAGAATAATTAGCACCAATGCTATATGAAAAATCTTCACCAATTCTATCCTTCCAGTTCAAAGATATTTCATATCCTTTATTTCTAATTTCAGCACCATGATCTAAGAAATCAGTCGAATTAGCAGAATTTGGTATTGGTTTTACTTTTAAAATGGCATTTGTATTTAATCTATTATAGTAATCTAAAGTACCTGATAATCTTCTATCGAACAATTCAAAGTCAGCTCCAATATTGTACTCTTTTGTAACCTCCCAACTTAAATCTGTAGCAGGAGAACCTACGGCACCACCAAATACTAAATCTTGGTTTGGACCAAAAACATAGTTTGTATTTGAACTTCCAGGATTTGTAATAATTGAAGTGATATTGAATGGTACAACTGCATTTCCAATTTCACCATAACCCGCTCTAAATTTCAAGAAATCTAGATTTTTAATCTCACTTAAAAAGCTTTCATTTGTAACCACCCATCCTACGCTAACAGAAGGAAATGTTCCCCAATAATCAGCATTTTTTTTGAAATCACTATTTCCATCTCTTCTTACAGTCCCTGAAATATAGTATTTTTCATCAAAGTTGTATTGTAATCTTCCAAAATAAGAAAGCACATTTGTTGGAGTATTAAAATATTGCTCAACTACTTTATTAGGACCAGCTGATGCCATATCTAAATTCCAATAGTTTTCTGAAGTTGGTACATTATACCCTGTAATAGCAGAAGTATAAATATCATTTCTTCTTTCTTTTGTAACACCTGCAGTTAAATTAAAATTGTGTTTCTCTAAAGATTTGCTAAATGTTAAATAAGTATCCCAATTATATCTAAAACTTTCTACATCCCTATATATCAAAGAGTTGTTAACAAATTCAGTAGAAGTGGGCGCACTAGTTTGGCTACTTTCGAATTGAGCAATCGTTCTATTTGGATCAAAAGCTAACCATCTGCCACGTACGTCATTATAGGTTCTTGTTTTTGAGAAAGATTTAGTTCCTCCAAATCTTGTTGTAGCTGTTAACCAATCAGTAATGCTATAATCAACTTGAACTAATCCCTGCAACTCCATGGTTTTATTTTTTTCATTGTTAAAATTAACAGATGAAAGTGGGTTTCCAATGGCATTAAGTTTTCCTCCTTCTTGACCAGCACCAATTACATAATCTGGTAATCCTGTTGTTTTATTCCAATATGGCATTCCATATCTTCCATCAGGATAATAAACCGGAATTACCGGCGCTTGTTTATAAGCTTCTGTGAATGCTCCATAAGGCTTTGGTGTAGACTTCGTAAAAGCCGCACTGAAATTTTGGGTAATTTTTAATTTACCATCGAAAGCTTTAAGAGTATTACTAGACCTAATAGTATTTCTATCTACATTATGACCTTGTAATAAACCATCTTCGCTGTAATTATTAAAACTAAAGAAATAAGTAGCATTTTCATTTCCGCCAGAAAAAGAAACATCATTGCTTTGAGAAAAACTTGTTCCTACTAAAGCGTCATACCAATCTGTATTATAAGGTTGGTTTGTTGATAATCTATCAGGCTTGCCTGTAGCCGCCATACTTTCGTTATAAAATGTAACAAATTGACTAGAATTTGCCATCTTTACTGGATTTAACATAGATTTTGCTCCATAAAAAGAGTTTATCTTAATTTGAGTCTTTCCTTGCTTTCCTTTTTTAGTTGTAATAAAAACTACACCATTAGCAGCATTTGAACCATAAATTGCAGCTGATGCAGCATCTTTCATAACATCAAAAGATTCAATATCATTTGGATTTAAGTTAGCAATACTTCCCGTAATAATACCGTCTACGACATACATCGGGCTTCTTCCTCCCTCTGCAGTTCCAAGACCACGAATGATAATTGTTGGTGTTGCACCTGGAGCATCATTAGCAATAATATTAACACCTGCTGCTTTACCTTGAATAGATTGCAAAGCATTAAATGCAGGCTGTTTTGCAATCTGGTCAGATTTGATCGTAGAAATTGCACTTGTTAAATCTGATCTTTTTTGAGTTCCATATCCAACTACTACAACTTCTGATAAATCAGTGCTTGAGGGTTGAAGTGAAATGCTCATTCCTGAAGATGCTGCTGAAGTTTGTGCAACATAACCTAAATAAGTAAATTTTAATTGTTCGCCTTCGTTGGCTTTGATGGAGAAATTACCATCTAAATCTGAAATTGAATTTGAGCCCGAAGTGATATTATCAATCGTTACTCCTGGCAATGCCAATCCACTTTCATCAAGTACTTTTCCCTTGATTTCCTGAGCCGCTAATTGGCCTTGAAAAAAAAGGAATACGAATACTCCGAAAATAAAGTTTTTCATTTGTTTTTATCTGTTAAAGTTAGTGGTACCAAATTACGCAATTACAACGTTGTAGTAGATTTTTAAAAGTTACTACACAAACACATCATTTTTGAAAAAAAACAAATTAATAAACTATATATCAATGTTATAAAAAACCAAACACTACAGTTAACAGTATGCCAAAAATAGCAAATGATGTAGTATTGATGTGTTATAAAATCATAAAAAAGGAGTTGAAATATTTAATTATTCCTAAAAACAGGCTTTCTTTTATATGTTAATCATAAATTTCGATAGGCTTTCTTCAGGAGCAAGCTCTAATTTCTTTCTTAATCTATAACGATGTAGTTCTACACCCCGAAATGAAATGTTCATTAATGGAGCAATTTCTTTAGAAGAAAGATTCATTTTTAAGTAAATACAAAGCTTTATATCTTTTGAAGTTAAGATTGGATATTTATTAGAAAGTTTATGCACAAAATCTTCATTACTTTGCATCAAATTATGCTCAAAACTTTCCCATTCATTTTTATTGAGTGCATTAATTTTAATTGATTTTTTGATTTTGGTTCTTATTTGACTAGCTTCAGTTTCAGTCTCAAGAATTTGTTGAATACTATCAATCATTTCACTTTGTTTTGCAATTGAAAGTGATTTACCTGCAACCTCATAAGCTTTATTTTGAATTTCAATCTCTAAAATATGCTTCTCATATTCTTGCATTTTTAATTTGTTTTCAGCATTTAATTCTAACTGAAGTATTTCTTTCTGATGCTTTAATTCTTCTTCTTTAAGCTTAATCTTTTCAAGATACCTGATTTTATTCCATCTATAGTAAAGGAAAAAGCTTCCCGAAATCACAAGGACATACACTAGTATCATCCAAATTGAAAAATACCATGGCTTTGCTACATAAAATTCATATTGTGATACTTTGATGAAATTTTTTCCGTCATTATAATAGAACTCTAGCTCTTGATTCCCACTGCTCAAATTATTCAAGATTAACTGACCATTTTTTATTGGCATAAAATGTTTTGAACCATTTAATCTATAAAACAAATCAGGTCGACTATAGCCATAAAACTCCGTAACTACATTTATTTCAACAGGTTGATTGTATTTTATTTTCAAATCGTCATGAACCAAATTACCTTGATAGAAAGCTTCGGCATAAACTCCTTCAATTTTTCTTTTCTTTTTATTAATTTCAAAAGAAATAAAACCGTCATCAAGATTCATCAATAGACGATTACCTGTCTTATTAATTTTTATATTTTCAATAATTAATCTTCCTTGATAATATTTTTCAGGAATAAGTTCCCAAATAAAATCATTATTTACTTGAGAAATTGCATATAAAAGTCCATTTTTCAACACTATAAAATTATCATCATCAATTGGAATAATATCGTTTATGTTTTTGAAAGTAGTATTAAAAATCTTGTCTTTTTCTAGTTTGCCAGAAATGGAATTATATTCATACCATGAATTATCAATCAAGAAAAGCATTTCATTTTTAAAACTGAAAATTTTAACTGCAAAATCATTTGTTATCCCGTTTAAGTGCGAAATATTCTCAACTTTAGTTGCTACAAAATTTTTATCATATTGAATTCTGTATAAGCTTCTATAATTATCTGCAGCCCAAATTTCTCCAGGTTTATTTTGTGCAATATTGCGAATTGGCTTTTTAAGTCCCTCTAAATATTTCCATTTTGACAGATCATCTGGATTTTCATAGAGAGTAATTCCAGAATAATGCCCTTGAAAATAAACATTTTCATATTCACTTTTTAAGATTTTCCACCCTCCATTGACAGGATTTTTTTTAAGGAGAGAATTTCCATCATAAATAAATGTTCCATCATTATGACCAATTATAAACTTATTATCACTATTGTAAATATCCCAAACTTGGCCTTGAGAATTCGGAATTACTTGAAGTTGTTTATTTTTGCAGGTAAATATTCCATGATTTGTAGCAAAAAGATAGCCTTTGTCAATTGCTGAAAGTGAATATACGGAACCCAAAATCCCAGAATTATCAGAAAAAACATTGATTGGAGAATTGATTTCGATGTGGCAAATTCCATTGTCTAGGCCCAACCATAAATCATTTTCTTTGTCAATGCCAATGGACAAAATATCATTATTCTTCAATGCATTTTGGCGGTTGATATTTTTGTAAGAACCTGTTTTTAAATCAACTATATAAACACCCTGAAGTCCGCTGCCGATAACTAACGTATTTTCATCTGCAAATTTTGCAGTTACTAAAATTTCTTGCTTGACAATTTCATTTAACGGATTGTCCCAAGCTAACAATTGTCCATTTACAACCTTAAAAACTCCTTTGTTTTTTGTAAAAATATATAGTTGTCCCTTATTTTTTTCAATGTGATGGATAACATTTTCATTAAGCACATCCCAATTATCTATTCTTGTGAAATTTTTACCTTTCATAATATAGATTCCATTAGTCACTGTAGCCGCATAAATTTCATTATCAATTAAATAGCAATATGAAACTAGGTAAGGAAATTTTACATTATCAATTTTATTTCCATCTTGAATATAAATTTCATTAAAAGTCTGGAAATACATTTTATTGTCATGTTTGAAAATTTTCCAAACTTCTTCATTATTAAGATTGCCCTTAAAAACATTTTTCTTTTTAGATAATGAAAAATAAGCCATCTTGCCTTTAATTCTTTTCCAATAGCCAAATTCTCCATATGAACCACAATATATTTTATCGCCATCAACAAAAATTGAGCGAATAATAGTCTTGTCCGGAAGCGTATATTTTTCCCATTTCACACCGTTGTAACGAAGAAAATAATGATTATTTGCAAAGTACATCGCATTATCACTGCCCTGCATGACATTCCAAACCTGATTATCACCGTTATAATCAGATTTTGTGAAATTTTCTACAAAAGGGAGCAATTCTTGACCTTTTAAAGCCAAAGAAATCATGCAACAAAATAAAAGCTTAAAAAAATTGATTCTCACGTTATAAAATTTACTTCTCAAATATAGAGATTTCCTTTATTTCAGTGGATGAAAGGCTAAATAAAAATTAATGTTCCTGTGTAAAATAATAAAAAAAACTATTTTTGCTAAAATTCTATATAAATGAAAAAATATTTCAGTTTATTATTTTGCATAATGGCTTTAAATGCTTGTGATGATGGTGATATGGTTTCGCAGTCATTTAATTTTAATAGCGAAGTAAGTGCTTCTGATTGTGGCACTACAAGCACTATTAATACGGTTTTTAAAATCAATGACAATGAAGCATTGATTTTAAAAATTGATGGCCCGCAAACTTTTGTTACAAATGAAGGTCAAGAATACACAGTAGATCTTTTCCCATTTCGAAATCAGACAACACAAACTGGTGCGCCTAAAATTTATAAAATTAGCGCTGCGAACAGGGTAATTTACCGAGTTTTTAATGGACCTGTTACTAGCGCTTATTTTTGCCAAGAAATTCCGCCTATTTCTCCATCAGTTGTAAGCGAATCCTCTACACTAAGCAATGGAGATGGAAGAATAGAAATTGCAACTTCAAAAATTGTCGATGATTATGCTTCTGTAGCGGCAATTACTTACCAGCATCTGGTGACTTTAAAAGATATAACTTTTACTGACGGAACGACAAACACTACTTATGAAACCTATAATTATGGAATTTATGAGAAAAAATCTGGCGTGAATTTTTCTTTCGCTCCAAATAATCCAGTTTCAAATTGTACAGAAAATCCTGGCAGACTTTTTAGAATAGCAGATAGTAACTCTGGAAATATTGACACAAAGGAAAATCTTAATGAAGTATTGGAATTTAAAATTTCTGATGATGAATTGGCGACTTTAGACCTAGGAGACAACACTAATTTATATCTAGATGACACAAAGCAACTTATTTATAGAATTTATAGTAGCGATGTTTCAAATACTTTTTTATGTACAGGAGTAGATGCAAACCTTATTCCGACTCCGGAAACGTATGAAACATTTGTTGCTAATAACGGAACCCCAATAGATGGCAGCATCCCTGCTACTGGAACTATTTCAATTCGCAGAGTACGCAATGCGATTCCTGCGCCACCAGCACCACAAATTCAAACTTACAGTTATGACATTATGATGTCAAATGTAACTTTTAAAGATCAGTCTGGAAACACTACATTTAAACAAGGAACTATTCTATTTGGAAAATATACTACTGATAGATGATATTAAACAAAAAACTCCGATAAATTATCGGAGTTTTTTTTATCTATTCGGGTTTTGTTTGATATAAACTTCAGTTGCTCCAAGTCCATATTTTTGATAATCAGCATCCTTAAAAGCAATTTCATCATATCTTCCGAGTAAAAAATCTAATTCAGACTTTAAAACTCCTTCGCCTACTCCGTGAATAAAAACGATTTTTGGAATTCGATTTCTAATGGCAAATTCAATATGCCTTTTTGCTGTTTCAGTTTGCAAAGTAAGAATATCATAATTTGACATTCCTCTTTTATTTGGAACTAATTTCTCAATATGCAAATCAAATTCTGGCGCAGCTCTTTCGTCTTTATTTTTCTTTTCTTTTACAAAACTTCTTGGCTTCGGAATTTCTTTGTCTTTCAAAACTTCGTTAAAGTTATGATTGCCAATACCAAAATTCAAATCGCCAGCATTGTTTATTTTGATTAACTCATTAGCCATATAGGTCAGTACAAATCCATCTTCAGTTTCAATAGTAACTTGATCGGTTTTCACAGACAAAACAATTCCATTTACCGCTTCGTCAAGCACAGTAACTTTATCTCCTTTAGTTAACATTATCTTCAGAATTATCTTGATTTTTACTCGGTACTTTTGCAGTAAGTTGCATCATTCCATACATGAAAATGATTATAGCTACAACCATTATATATACATTTGGTTTTTCCTTGCTTTGCTCATATAAAGCAAAAATTCCGGCAAGCACCATTATTGGGATATATATTTTTTTCATTTGATTATTAAATTTCTAACTTTCCAAAAGTAATAAACTATAAAATAATAACTGTTTAATCTCATTAAAGTTTCTTCTTTTTTTCGTAAAATTGCGTAACAAATTAAATTTACCCGATGGAAGAATACATGCTTCCTTGCTTTAGCAAGAAATATTTGGGAATGGAGTGCATGGGTTGTGGAAGCCAAAGAGCTTTCATGATGGTATTAAGAGGTGATTTTGCTGATGCTTTTGTTATGTTTCCAGCAATTTATACCACAATATTATTTTTTATCATTGTCGGATTGAATTTTATTGACAAAGCAAGAAACTATCATAAATTAATTATTTCATCTGCTATAATTAATGCTTTGATCATGGTCGTTTCATTCATTTATAAAACAACAAACCATTAAATACAATCAAAAACAAATTAAATTATGGAAAAACAAAACTTACCTAATGCAACCGCCGTTCTAGTTCTTGGAATTATATCAATTATCACTTGTTGCTGTTTTGGTATTTTAGGATTAATATTTGGACTTATAGCTTTATTTCTAGCTAACAAAGACATGAAATTATATCGTGAGAATCCAGAATTGTATTCAAATTACAGTAATTTGAATACCGGAAGAATTGTTGCAATTATAGGCGTTGTTCTAAGTGCAATAACATTGTTATACTGCACATTCAAAATACTTACAATAACTGATGAAGAATGGGAAAACATCAAATATGAATATAACAAAGCTTATCAAGAAGCTCAAAAAAATCAATAATATTTATAGAAAAAGAGCCACAAATTAGTGGCTCTTTTTTAATTCTTATTTTTCAAACTCTTTCAATGTTTTAATAATAATCGAAATACAATCTAAAAGTTGTTCTTCGTTCATGACTAAAGGCGGTGCAAAACGAATTATGTTTCCATGGGTTGGTTTCGCTAAAAGTCCGTTATCACGCAACGCCATACAAATATTCCAGGCAGTATCACTTTCTTCTGTATCATTGATTACGACAGCATTCAAAAGACCTTTTCCTCTTACCAGCGTAGCAATAGTGCTCGTTTGAATATAATTATCCAATTTTTCTCTGAAGATATTCCCTAAGTAAGTTGCATTTTCAGCTAGCTTTTCTTCTGTAACAACTTTCAAAGCGGCAATTGCGACAGTAGCTGCAATTGGATTTCCACCAAATGTTGAACCATGTTGGCCTGGCTTGATTACATTCATAATTTCATCATTTGCCAAAACTGCAGAAACTGGATAAGCGCCACCTGACAAAGCTTTACCAAGAATCAAAATATCTGGCTGTACATTTTCGTGGTGAACTGCCAATAATTTTCCTGTTCTAGCGATTCCAGTTTGAACTTCGTCAGCGATGAAAAGAACGTTGTGTTTTTCACATAATTCTTTTGCTTTCGCCAAATATCCTTCTGAAGGAACATAAACTCCAGCTTCACCTTGAATTGGTTCTACTAAAAATCCCGCAACATTATTTTGGGTTTTCAAAACATTTTCCAAAGCCTCTAAATCGTCATAAGCAATGCTGACAAAACCAGCTGTGTAAGGTCCGAAGTTCTTGCGAGCATTTTCATCGTTTGAAAATGAAATAATCGTAGTCGTTCTTCCGTGGAAATTTCCATCGCAAACAATAATTTGAGCTTCATTTTCTGGAATTCCATTTTTTTCGTAAGCCCATTTTCTGCAAAGCTTGATTGCCGTTTCAACAGCTTCAGCTCCGGTATTCATCGGAAGCACTTTGTCAAAACCAAAATATTTGGTTACAAATTCTTCATATTTCCCTAATTTATCGTTATAGAAAGCTCGTGAAGTAAGTGTCAAAGTCTGCGCTTGTTCAATCATTGCCCCAATAATTTTTGGATGACAATGACCTTGATTTACTGCAGAATAAGCAGAAAGAAAATCATAGTATTTTTTTCCATCTGTATCCCAAACATAAACACCTTCTCCTTTACTTAAAACTACTGGAAGTGGATGGTAATTGTGTGCGCCAAATTTATCTTCTAAAGAAATGGCTTCAGAAGCATTATTTTTTTCTAAAACTGACATTGTGAAAGTATTTAATTCTTCAAAAATCAATTCCTTCTTGTGGAGAGAAATCATCCATATCGCTGTGCAAAATTAGTGAATCTTATTGGAATTTCAATCGTTATCGTAAATGAAAGAATTGCAAAGAATTCACAAGTTTGAACTTCAAAATTCGTGAATTCGCAACGAAATAAACAGTAAATCCCATTTCTCCAACTGACTTTTCAGATGCAAAAATGGGATTCTTATATTTTAAAATGCTTTTCGTTTAAGCTAAAACCAAAGTTGCATTTGAAGTAATTTCTGTATTTAATAATCTTGAAATTGGACAAGTAGTTTCTGCTTTTTTAACTAACTCTTGAAATTTATCTGTTGAAATATCATCAACTCTTGCAATTACTGAAAGATGTGAACCTACGACGCTTCCATCTTGAAAATCAACATCACATTTTGTTTCGATTGACGCTACTGTAAATCCGTTTTCATTTAAATAAGCAGTTAATTGCATTGTAAAACATCCAGCGTGTGCTGCTGCGATTAACTCTTCTGGATTGGTTCCGTTTCCTTGTTCAAATCTTGTTTTGAATGAATATTGCGTGTTGCTTAAAACGCTGCTGTCTGTTGATATCTTTCCGTTTCCTTCTTTAAGTGAGCCTTCCCAGACTGCTTTTGCACCTCTTTTCATAATAATTTTTATTGGTTGATTGTTTATTAAAATTACGAAAATCAATTACTAGTTAGACTGTTTTTGGAGAAACTTTAACGTATTTCATTGTATATTTCGTAATCACAAGTTCGCTCAATGCCCCTGATTATAGCGGAAAGCCCGGAGTTTTTAAAGCTAATTTTTGCAAGCCTCAAAACAGCGACCAGAGGAAGCTCGCTTTGTGGCTTGCAAAAAAAAGATTTAAAAATGAGGACTGGCAGTGGAAAGCAGGATTTAGGCCCAAAAAATTGAAAAGAAAAAATTTCTATTTTCCATTCAAAAAAACCGAACAATCGCTTATTTTTGCCGTATGGGAAGAAAGACGACAGATAAGGTTATTTTTGAGAATGTAAAAGTGCTGGATGCAGGCGCTAAAGGAGTTTCAGTGGCAAAAGCGCCAGACGGAAAAGTGATTTTTATTCCGAATGTGGTACCTGGAGATGTGGTTGATGTGCAGACTTTCAAGAAAAGAAAAGCATATTATGAAGGAAAAGCCATCAATTTTCACGAATTTTCTGAAGATAGAATTGAGCCAGTTTGTGAGCATTTTGGTGCTTGCGGTGGTTGCAAATGGCAAAATATGACATATGAAAAGCAGTTGTTTTACAAAAATAACGAGGTTTTCAATCACTTAAAACGTATTGGGAAAATTGAATTGCCTGAATTTGAACCAATTTTAGGCTCTGAAAAGAAATTTTTCTATAGAAATAAAATGGAATTTTCGTTTTCAAATGCGCGTTGGCTGACTGAAAAAGAATTGGCGAGCGACGAAGAATTTGATAACAAGAATGCGCTTGGTTTCCATATTCCCAAGATGTGGGATAAAATTTTAAATATCGAAAAATGTTTCTTGCAGGAAGACCCTTCGAACGATATCAGAAATTCAGTTCGTGATTATGCGAACGAACATAATTTGCTGTTTTTTAATCCAAGAAATCACGAAGGTTTGTTGCGAACGCTGATGATTCGTACAGCTTCGACTGGAGAAATTATGGTTTTGATTCAATTTTTTGAAGAAAATAAAGAACAAAGAGAAGGTTTGATGGAATTTTTATTGGAGAAATTCCCGAATATCATGTCGCTTCAGTATGTAATTAACGGAAAACCAAATGATACGATTTATGACCAAGATGTAATTCTATATAAAGGTAGAGATTATATTTTGGAAGAAATGGAAGGTTTAAAATTCAGCATTAATGCAAAATCTTTTTACCAGACCAATTCAGACCAAGCGTATGAATTATACAAAATTACGAGAGATTTTGCTGGTTTGACAGGAAATGAATTAGTGTATGATTTATATACTGGAACTGGAACGATTGCACAATTCGTGTCTAAACAAGCTAAAAAAGTAATTGGTGTGGAAGCTGTTCCCGAAGCGATTGCTGATGCTAAAGAAAATGCAAAACGTAATAACATTACTAATTGTGAGTTCTTTGTTGGAGATATGAAAGTAGTTTTCAACGAATCTTTTATAGCGCAACATGGCAAGCCAGATGTGATTATTACTGACCCGCCGAGAGATGGAATGCATAAAGATGTAATACAACAGATTTTAAATATTGCTCCAGAAAGAATTGTGTATGTTAGCTGCAGTTCTGCAACTCAAGCGCGTGATTTGGCTTTGATGGATGAAATGTATAAAGTTTCAAGAGTTCGACCGGTTGATATGTTTCCGCAGACGCATCATGTTGAAAATGTTGTACTTTTGGAAAAAAGATAATTGATGAATAAATTTCTAAATATAATTGTTGCCATTTTTATATCAATTTGCTTCTTTGGATGTGAAAAGGATGATATTTGTGCGAGCACTACTCCGACAACTCCAAGATTAGTGATTAGTTTTTTTGACAAAGACAATCCTAACGTTGCAAAAAGCTTAAGTAGTTTAACTGCCAAAGCGGTTGGCGAGACAAATCCGATTATTTTTAATGAGTCGGCAACAGCTACGGAAATTACGAAATACCAGACTAGCGCAAATAAAATTTCGCTGCCACTTCGACTTAATTCTGAGGAAACTGTATATGAGTTGACGCAAAATTCTTCAACGCCAACCATAAGAAATACAGATATTATCACCATTAAATATACCACAAATCAGATTTATGTCTCCAGAGCTTGTGGATATAAAACTAATTTTCGCTTAAATGCAGAAAACCCAGTATCTAGACCGGTTGATGACACAAGTGAATGGATCAATAATCTAATAGTAGAAACGAATAATATTGAAACAGAAAATGAAACACACGTTAAGATTTATTTTTAATCTGGCTCTCGTGCTGGTTTCACTGACTGCTACAGCGCAAGAAAAGAAAAAAGACACTATTATTCCAAGAACTGAAAGATATGGACTTAGAGTTGGTGCTGATTTATATAAAATTGCGAGATCAATTTATGATGATGACTATAAAGGTTTTGAAATAACTGGTGACTATCGTTATTCAAAAAGAATTTATTTCGCTGCAGAAATTGGCAATGAAAATAAAACTACGGATGAACCGCAATTAAATTTTACAACAAAAGGTACTTATTTTAAGTTTGGAGCTGATTACAACATGTATGAAAATTGGCTTGATATGGAAAATATGATTACCATTGGTGCAAGATATGGCTTTAGTTCTTTTTCACAAGAATTGAATAGTTATAGCATTTATAACCCAAATCCTTATTTTGAAGGTGAGTCAGACTTGATTACTTCGGGTAAAAATTTTGACGGACTTTCTGCCCATTGGCTAGAAATTGCAGCTGGAGTAAAAGCAGAAATTTTAGATAATTTATTTTTAGGATTTTCGCTTCGCCTGAATTATCTACTTACCCAGAAAGAACCAACAGACTTCGAAAATCTTTATATTCCCGGCTTTAATAGAACTTATGACGGAAAATTTGGCGTAGGATTTAATTATACGCTAAGCTATTTTATTCCTCTTTATAAAAAACAGAATCAACCTAAAGTTGAAGAAGAAACAGTAAAAAAATAGAATTTCAATTATAAAATAAAAAGGCAAAGAGGGAATAATTATCTCTTTGCCTTTTTTTATTTTTATTTAATCTGCTTGATTCCTTTCATAAAAATCCAGCTCATAAAAAGCTTTTCGCCGTCATTGGTTTTAATCGCTTGAAATTTTGGAGAAAGAATTGTTCCAATAATAAAAGCTGTCAATGGAATCCAAAATCCTGTTAAATTTGTGTAAGCTTCAATCACAAAACGGAATCCTATAAATAATACTGCGAAACTTAGTAACTGGTATATAAATGCTTTTGTTTTTAAAGTCATAATTTAGATTTTTTTATTACTCTTCTGTCCTATCCTGAAATTTTGTTCTTTTGCTTCCTTCATACATTTCATATTTTACTAATCTTGCTTCCAAACTTCCATTAAAAAGCTTTATTTTCCTTGAAGGTTTTAGTCCGACGAATTTCAAAGCTTCCAAATTTGCAGTAATAAACCACGCATTTGTTCCCGGATAACTTTGTTTCAACGTATCACCAATTTCTTTGTAAAAACGTTCCATTTCAATATCCAAACGCTCACCATAGGGCGGATTGAAAACCATGTGCAACGGGCCCTGAGTTATTTTCTCTGTATCAAAAAAGTTCTTTTCAGCAATAGTTACATACTCATCAAGATTCGCATTTCTGATATTATCTTTCGCTTTTAAAACCGCAGAAGGTGCTTTGTCATAACCTTGAATCGTGTAATGAAACTCTTTCACTTTTTTCATTAATGAATCAATAATTTGCTCAAACAACTCATTATCCCAATCATTCCATTTTTCAAAAGCAAATTCTTTTCTATTCAAATTCGCAGGAATATTGCAGGCAATCATTGCCGCTTCTACCAAAATTGTCCCTGAACCGCACATAGGATCAATAAAATGTCCTTGTCCTTCCCAACCAGAAAGCAAAAGCATTCCGGCTGCTAAAACTTCATTAATAGGAGCAATGTTTGTCGCCGTTCTGTATCCTCTTTGGTGCAAAGAATTTCCAGAAGTATCCAAAGCTACTGAAACTTGGTCTTTATCAATATGAATATTAATTCTCACATCTGGATAATCTTTGTCAACGCTCGGCCTTGCTCCTGTTCTATTCCTAAATTGATCTACAATCGCATCTTTTGATTTTTGGGAAACAAATTGCGAGTGTTTAAAATAATCAGAATGAACCGTTGTGTCAATCACAAAAGTCATATTTGCATTCAAATATTTCGACCAATCAATTCCTGAAATACCTTTATACAAGCCTAATTCATTGTTTGCCCTGAAATAATAAATCGGTTTTAAGATTTTCAAAGCCGTGCGAAGCGAAAGATTTGCTTTGTACATAAAACCTTTGTCTCCAGAAAAACTTACCATTCTCACGCCTTGCTCCACATCTTGAGCTCCTAAAACTTGTAATTCTTTTGCTAATATTTCCTCAAATCCGAAGAAAGTCTTAGCTATCATTTTAAAATTTTCCATAAAATTCTTGTAATTCGCAATTTTGCAACTTGATTGCGTTTTGCTATTGGCACTTGCCTATTTTCTGCAAAAATACACTAAATTTGTGGCTTAAATAAATACGATGCAAAAAGAAAAAAATACTTGGTTCGCCTCTTGGTTCGACACTCCTTATTATCACATTCTTTACAAAGACCGAGATTATGCCGAAGCACAAGTGTTTATGGATAACATAACGCAATACTTGAACCTTCCGGATGATTCAAAAATCCTTGATTTGGCCTGTGGAAAAGGTCGTCATTCTGTATATTTAAACCAATTGGGTTATGATGTAACCGGAGCTGATTTGTCAGAAAACAGCATTGCAGAAGCTTCAAAATTTGCTAATGAAAAACTGCATTTCGAAGTTCATGACATGAGAATTCCGTTTGAACAGAAGTTCGACGCTATTTTCAACCTTTTTACAAGCTTTGGCTATTTTGAAAATGATGAAGATAATTCAACTACGCTAAAAGCAATTCAAGAAAGTCTTTCTGAATATGGTTTTGCCGTAATTGACTTCATGAACGTGCAGCATGTTATAGATAATTTAGTTCCTGAAGAAGTAAAAACTGTTGATAATATTGATTTCCACATAAAAAGATACCACAAAGACAATCATATTTACAAAGAAATTGACTTTGAAGATAAAGGAGAAAAGTTTCATTTCATAGAGAAAGTCCAAGCCTTGACATTGCAAAATTTCGAGGAAATGATGGAAGAAGCCGGAATTTATCTTTTGGATACTTTTGGAGACTATAAATTAAAAAAATTCTTCAAAACAGAAAGCGAAAGATTGATAATGGTCTTCAAATAATCAAATAGTTTTTAATAAAATGGATAACATTTTAACTTATATTCTTCCGTTATTTTCAGTTTTACTTGGCTACGCAGTGGCATTATTTTTAAAACCTACGAAGAAAACCAATCTGAAGCTTTTAATGGCTTTTAGTGGTTCATTCTTGCTTTCAATAACTGTAATGCACCTGTTGCCTGAAGTTTATGAAGCAGAAATGCATCACGGCCACGAGCACGAACACGGACATTCAAACGCTGTCGGAATTTTTATCATGCTCGGAATTTTATTCCAAATCATACTAGAATTTTTTTCAAAAGGAGCCGAACACGGTCACGTTCACGGTCATGAAGAAATGCACAAAATGCCGTGGCTTTTATTCATAAGTCTTTGCATCCACGCACTTTTAGAAGGTTTTCCGGTGAGTCATCACAACGATTTAGCATTGGGAATTGCTATCCATCATTTGCCAATTGCCATCATTTTAACCTCCTTTTTTGTCAACGCAAAACTTAATAAAACTGCTATTTTTATGTTTATGGTAGCTTTTGCATTCATGACGCCTCTTGGAACAATTACTTCAGAATATTTACCGTTTTTATCAGAATATTATACACAAATTACAGCAGTAGTAATCGGAATCTTGTTCCATATTTCGTCTACAATCATCTTTGAAAGCAGTGAAGGACACAAATTTAATTTGGCGAAATTATCGATGATTGCAATTGGAATTGTTGCTGCTTACTTCATTTAGCATTTTGGCGTGACCCCATAAAAAAGCCTGTCGGCATTTTTATGGGGTCGGGCTTTTCACTCCCAATCTTTTATTTTTTTAAAGAAAAAAAATAAAAGGATTTCCGCTATAATCCCTCACGCAAACGACCGAAACTTTGTAACTTTGAAAAATCACTTTCAATTTTAAAAATGAGCTTCACAAAAACCACAGAACAATCTTCAAAATACGAACATTTAGAAAAAATGCCGGTTGCTGATTTATTGCAAAACATTAACAATGAAGATAAAACTGTTCCTCTTGCCGTAGAAAAAGCTTTACCACAAATTGAAAAATTAGTGGAAAAAGTAGTCGAAAAGATGAAAAATGGCGGACGCTTATTTTACATTGGCGCCGGAACTTCGGGAAGATTGGGAATTGTTGACGCTTCAGAATGTCCGCCGACTTTTGGTGTTTCGTTTGATTTGGTTATCGGAATTATTGCTGGAGGCGATACTGCAATTCGTAAAGCTGTGGAATTTGCCGAAGACGACGAAGATCAAGCTTGGAAAGATTTGCAAGAATGGAATATCAATAAAAACGACGTAGTTATCGGAATTGCGGCATCAGGAACTACACCTTATGTGATTGGTGGTTTGCAAAAATGCAACGAAAATAACATCACTACTGGAAGCATTTCTTGCAATGCCGAAAGTCCATTATCAAAGACTTCAAATTTTCCAATTGACGTGGTTGTCGGACCAGAATTTGTGACCGGAAGCTCAAGAATGAAAGCTGGAACGGCACAAAAATTAGTCTTAAATATGATTTCAACTTCCACCATGATTCAGCTCGGAAAAGTGAAAGGAAACAAAATGGTTGATATGCAGTTGAGCAATCACAAGCTTGTGGACAGAGCCGTGAGAATGATTATGGACGAACTTTCAATTTCTGAAAACGAGGCAAAATCCTTATTGGAAAAGCATAAAAACGTTAGAAATTCCATCGAGAATTATAAAAAATAATCAATGAACACCGATAGAAAAATACTCCAAAAAGGAATTTTATTCTTGTCAATTGCAATGCCTTTGCTGTTTCTAGGGCCAGTTGTGATTCACAGCGCTTTTAAAAATCAAGAACATCCTTATTATTTTCTAGTTTTAGGATTCGGTATTTTAGCTTGCTTATGTGCCATGTTAATGATGTTTTTAGGAATCAAAAAAATAATGAACAGCCTTTTCAAAAAGTGATGAAAGAATCAATTCATATAAACAAGACCTTTTCAAAAGTGATTTATACGGAAGAATCAGTCAAAAATCGGGAATTTGAAAATTGTACTTTCATTGATTGTGATTTATATGGAAGTGATTTTTCACAGTCGCAATTTTTAGATTGTACTTTCAAAGGTTGCAATCTTTCGATGGTAAAGCTGAATTCAACGAGCTTGAAAAATGTTGAATTTGACGAATGTAAATTAATGGGAATTCCTTTTGAATACTGCGACGACTTTCTTTTTGAAGTAAAATTCAAAAGTTGCGTGTTAGATTTTTGCTCTTTTGCAAACAAGAAAATGCTGAAAACAAAATTTGCAAATTGTTCCATGCAAGAAGTCAATTTTTCTGGAACAAATTTATCCAAATCAAATTTTGATGATGTCAATTTAAACGGAGCTTTGTTTGACAAAACCAATTTAACGGAAGCTGATTTGTCAAAAGCCTATAATTTTTCAATTGATCCAGAATTGAATTCGGTTAGAAAAGCTAAGTTTTCTTTAAAAGATGTAGGCGGTCTACTAGAAAAATATAATTTGAAATTAATTTGATATGGAAGCGAATTCTCAATTTTTAGAAAGTGCTAAAAAGCAATTTTTATATTATAAAACGCTTGGAGAAAAGGCAATTAATCAACTAGAAGATGATCAGCTTTTTATTGCTGCAAACGAAGATACGAACAGCATTGCTCAAATCGTAAAACATTTGTCTGGAAATATGCTTTCACGATGGACCGATTTTTTGACTTCGGATGGAGAAAAAGAATGGCGAAATCGGGATGGCGAATTTATTGATACTTATAAATCAAAAGAAGAATTGCTAGAAAATTGGAATAAAGGTTGGGATTGCCTTTTTGGCGCTATAAATCCTTTAAAACCAGAACAACTTTCTGACATTATTTATATTAGAAACGAAGGACATTCAGTTGTAGAAGCGATTAACAGGCAGTTAGCGCATTATCCTTATCACATTGGACAGCTAGTTTTTTATGCAAAATTGCTAAAGAAAACAGAATGGGAAAGCCTTTCGATTCCGAAGAATAAGTCGGGAGATTATAATTCTGAGAAATTTTCTAGAGAAAAAAGCATTCGGAATTTTACGGATGATGAATTAGATAAACTAAAATAATTTGGGAATACCAAACTCCTAGCCCCGATTGCAGCGGAAAGCCCGGAGTTTTTAAATCTATTTTTTGCTGCCTCAAAACAGCGACCAAAGGAAGCTCGTTTTGTGGCTTGCAAAAAAAGATTTAAAAATGAGGACTTGGAGCGAAAAGCGGGAAATAGCTTCCTGAATCCATCGAGGTAAATCAAAAATAAATTATGAAAAAAATAGTACTTATTGCAATTTTAGCTGTCATAGCAACGTCTTGCTATAATGCAGAACGCAAATGCAAAGATTTTAAAACTGGGGAATTTCAGTTTGAATATGAAGTTGATGGTGTAAAAAAAATATCTAATTTCATAAGAAATGACAGTTTGGAAGTTGGTACATTTGAAGGAAAAGAATATAGTTCAACTGTACGCTGGGTAGGCGATTGTGAGTATATTTTGCAACGAATAAATCCAAAAAACAGAGCGGAAAGTAAAGCAATTCAGATGAATATCCTTTCAACAACAGAAAATTCATATACCTTTGAATTCTCAAATATTGGGGAATCAAAGAAGCAAAAAGGAACCGTAATTAAAATCAAATAACAAACAAAAATGGAAGTATTCTTAAATCCAGATGCTTGGATTGCATTGCTGACACTCACTTTTCTTGAAATTATTTTAGGAATTGACAATATTATTTTTATTTCAATTGTAACGGGAAAACTTCCTGTTGAAGATCGAAAAAAAGCGACAAGAATTGGTTTATTTCTGGCAATGTTCATGAGAATCGGACTGCTTTTTGGAATCACACTTTTGATTGCGATGAAAGCGCCTTGGTTTTCATTTGATTTTGGGTGGTTTAGTGCTGATATTACTGGCCAAGCGATGATTTTGTTGCTTGGAGGCTTATTTTTAATTTATAAAAGCACCAAAGAAATTCATGAAAAAGTGGATCACAAAGGTGAAGAAGAAAAAAGTCTTGGCAGTGCGGCAAAAAAATCTTTTGCAAATGTGATTGTTCAAATCTTGCTGATTGACTTGATTTTTTCCATTGACTCGATTCTTACTGCAGTGGGGATGACGAATGGTTTGGAAGGGGCTCTTTATATTATGATTACAGCAGTTGTAATTTCTGTTGGAATCATGATGCTTTTTGCTGTACCTGTTGGGAATTTTGTAAATGCAAATCCGTCGATTCAGATTCTTGGATTGGCATTTTTGATTTTGATAGGATTTATGTTGATCACAGAAAGTATGCATTTATCGAATGCGCAATTGGCGGGACAACATGTTGGCGCTGTTCCAAAAGGTTATTTATATTTTGCGATTGCGTTTTCTTTGGCAGTGGAGTTTTTGAATATGAAAATGAGGAAGAAAAAATAGTAAAAAAAGGTTCGGAGGCGCTAAGATGCCAAGGAAATTGAATAAATAAAAAAGGCTTTCCAAATTTGGAAAGCCTTTTTTATTAGTCTAAACTTAAAGTTATTTGTCCGTCGTCATCCAATTGGATATCGCCTGAAATCTCTTCATCGTTTACTTCAATTTCTTCAGGAATTTCTTCTACTGGAGGTTCGTATGGCAACGGTTCTAATAGATTTATCTGTTTCAATTTATCTCCAGTTAATTGATTTCCAACAGCTTTAATTCCTTTTACAGCAATAAAGCTTTCCAAATCAACGGTTTGATTTTCCTTTTGGATTCCTTTTATTTTAGCAAAAATCACTTCGGCAACCGGACGGTAATCTGTGGAAACAATTTCCAATTGTGATTTTGGATGTTCGGTTATGAAAATTTCTTCTTTATTTTCGTTTTCAATCAAGAAACGCTTTATGAAATATTTCTCTTTCTCTCCATCATAATAAATCGCAGAAACTGGTTTTTTCGGAATCCATTTTTCCAAGACAACCATATCTTCGTCGAAATGTGTTGTCAATTCTGGAATAATCGTCTTTAATTTTCCAGATTGATTGATGATTAAAAGTCGGTCATTTGGACGAAATTCACCAAGCAACTCGCCTCTTCCATCGACATTTAATTTCTGAACGGTATCGTCAAACCAAATTCTTCTTGGTTTTAAAGTCGATATTCCTTTTTCTTTTAACTCGATTTTCTTGATTGGATATTTGGTAACTAGATTTCCTTTTGAAGCTCTTCCTTTGATAGCCAAATCTGCGAAATCAATATCGAATTTCAGTTTTTTAACAGAACCTACTTGGCGCAATAAAATAGTAATAACTTCTGCTTCGCCATTCGGATTATGAGAAAAATACAAAACTTGAGAACCTGGTTTTTCTTGTGAAAGTGCATACGCCTTATCTCTCGTTATTCCAGAAACATTGAAACGCTTAATATACGAAGGTCCGGATTTTCCATCGCGGTAAATCATATTATAAATCGTTCGCTTGTCATTTTTATCAAAAATAGCAACATGAATTATATCTTTTCCTACGAATTTCTTTTCATCGACTTTGGAAACCATCATTGTTCCATCACGAAGAAACACGATAACATCATCAATATCAGAACAATCTGTTACGTATTCGTCTTTTTTCAAACCAGTCCCGATAAAACCTTCTTCCCGATTTACATACAATTTCGTATTTCTCAAAATTACTTTTGTCGCTTCAATATCATCGAAAATTCGAAGTTCGGTTTGGCGTTCACGGCCTTTTCCATATTTCTCTTTTAATCTGGCAAAAAAGGCAATCGTAAAGTCGATAATATGCTCTAAATCATATTTTACCTGTTCAATATCGCCTTCTAAAGCTTCAATTTTTTCTTGCGCTTTATCAATATCAAATTTTGAAATTCTCTTGATTCGGATTTCAGTCAAACGTGTTATATCTTCTTCTGTAACAGCACGTTTTAAATGTTGGGTATAAGGTTTCAAACCTTCGTCTATTGCACGAATTACACCTTCCCAAGTTGATTCCTCCTCAATATCACGGTAGATTCTTTTTTCAATAAAAATACGTTCCAAAGAAAGAAAATGCCATTGTTCTTCTAATTCATCTAATTGAATTTCAAGCTCTCTTTTCAACAAGTCAACCGTTCTTTCCGTCGAAATTTTCAACATATCAGAAACGCCAATGAAACGAGGTTTATGATTTTCAATGATACAGCCCAAAGGCGCCACCGAAGTTTCGCAAGCCGTGAAAGCAAAAAGCGCATCGATAGTTTTATCCGGAGAAACGCCTGGAAAAAGATGGATTAAAATCTCAACTTCCGCAGCGGTATTATCTTCAATTTTTTTGACTTTTATCTTTCCTTTTTCATTCGCCTTCAAGATACTTTCGATCAAAGTTCCTGTATTTGTAGAAAACGGAATTTGGGTAATCACCAGCGTCTGCTTGTCCAATTGCGAAATCTTGGCACGAACGCGAACACGACCACCTCGCATTCCGTCATTATAGTTGGAAACGTCAGCGATACCAGCAGTTGGAAAATCTGGATATAAAGTAAAAGGTTTTCCTTTTAATATTTTTATCGAACTATCAATCAGTTCGTTAAAGTTGTGTGGTAAAACTTTCATAGAAAGTCCAACGGCAATTCCCTCAGCACCTTGCGCTAACAAAAGCGGGAATTTTACCGGAAGGTTTATTGGCTCATTTCGTCTTCCGTCATAAGAAGCTTGCCAAGCTGTAATCTTTGGTGAAAATAAAATATCGTGACCGAGTTTACTGATTCGCGCTTCAATATAACGCGAAGCTGCAGCGCCATCTCCCGTGAGGATATTTCCCCAGTTTCCTTGCATGTCGATAATCAAATCCTTCTGCCCGATTTGAACCATGGCGTCGCCAATACTCGCATCTCCGTGTGGGTGATATTGCATGGTGTGGCCGACAATATTCGCCACTTTGTTGTAACGTCCATCGTCCAATTCTTTCATCGAGTGCATAATCCTACGTTGAACGGGCTTAAAACCGTCCTCAATTGCAGGAACGGCGCGCTCCAGAATTACGTAAGACGCATAATCCAAAAACCAATCTTTGTACATTCCGGTTACCTTGGTAATGGTATCCTGGCTGTCGTCGTCTTGGTTGTCGTAAAATTGTCCCGTAGATTCGGTGGATTCTTGACCTTCGTCTATTGGCTCTAAATTTTCTTCTTCGTCCATTTATTTAATTCAAATTTTAAATCTGAAGATTAATTTTCTTTGATTAATTGCTCTAAAACTTCTTTGCTTGGCAAGACTGTTTTGTATTTGCTAGCAAAAATCTGCTCGTTGTTTTCTGGCAATGTATATTTTACTACGGCTTCACTTTTATTTTGACAAAGTACGATTCCGATAGTTTTATTTTCATCTTCAAGGCGCATTTCTCTGTCATAATAATTTACATACATCTGCATTTGGCCTAAGTCTTGGTGTTTTAATTCGCCAATTTTCAAATCGATTAAAACAAAACATTTCAAGATTCTATTATAAAAAACCAAATCAATTCTGAAATGCTTGTCATCGAAAGTAATTCGTTTTTGTCTTGCTACGAATGTAAATCCGTTACCTAATTCTAGTAGAAAATGCTCTAGTTTACTGATTATTTCTTCTTCCAAATTACTTTCAGAATAAGAATGTTTTTCGGGTAATCCTAAAAATTCTAAGATATAAGGATCTTTGATTATGTCTTTGGGTTTTTCAATAATCAATCCCTTTTCAGAAAGCTTTTTTACTTCCACTTTGTCTCTGCTTAAAACTAATCGAGTGTATAAAGCTGAATCATATTGGCGTTTTAATTCTCTTAAACTCCAATTATTTTTAGCCGATTCAATTTCGTAAAAGTTTCTTTCGTTTACATCATCAATTCGCATTAGAAGTGTATAATGTGTCCAGGTCAACTTAAAAAAATCCCCAGTCAGTGGCTGAGATTTTTCATTTTCAGAAACCCCAGTCACTGACTGGGGAATTTGATCTAAAACAGAAATACTAGACATTGTCTCGTAAATTGAATAAGAATTGTAAAACTTACGCATATTTTCTAAGTTGACCACCGAAAACCCCTTTCCAAATTCCTCCGTCAATCTTTGCGAAAGTCCTTTCAGCAACTGTTTTCCATATTCTGCACGCTCTTTTCCATTCTGTTCTTCCTCAACAATCATTTTTCCGATATTGAAATACGTGTAAACCATTGTATGATTTACAGCTTTTACAACCTGAAGTCGCGCCTCTTGCAAAAGCGAAACTATCTGATGGAAAAAATTATTTTGAAGATTGTCCTGCATATAAATTTATAAGTTCGAAAATTGAAAAAAATTATTTCTCAACAACATCCAATTCCACCTTCAAATTATTGATGATAAACTTCTGTCTATCAGGCGTATTTTTTCCCATATAAAAAGACAAAAGCTGTTCAATCGAAGTTGCTTTGTCCATCATAACAGGATCTAAACGAATGGTTTCTCCAATAAAGTTTTTAAACTCATCCGGAGAAATTTCTCCCAAACCTTTAAATCGCGTAATTTCTGGTTTTGGCTTTAATTTTTCAATCGCATCAACACGCTCTTGTTCAGAATAGCAATAAATTGTTTCCTTTCTATTCCTAATCCTAAATAACGGAGTTTGAAGAATATACAAATGTCCTTCCTTGATTAATTCTGGAAAAAATTGCAGGAAAAATGTAATTAATAACAATCGAATATGCATTCCATCGACATCAGCATCAGTTGCAATTACGATATTATTATAACGCAGATCACCCATATCTTCCTCAATATTCAAGGCCGCTTGAAGCAAGTTGAATTCCTCGTTTTCATAAACGATTTTCTTGCTCATTCCATACGAATTCAAAGGCTTTCCACGTAAACTGAAAACGCCTTGGGTATTCACATCACGAGATTTTGTAATCGAACCCGATGCAGAATCTCCCTCTGTAATAAAAAGCGTACTTTCTAAATATCTTGGATTTTTAATATCTGTCAGATGCACTCTGCAATCACGTAATTTCTTGTTGTGAAGATTGGCTTTTTTAGCCCTGTCTTTTGCTAATTTTCGAATTCCAGAAAGTTCTTTTCGTTCTCTTTCGGCTTGCAAAATCTTACGCAAAAGCAAGTCTGCCGTTTCGGGATTTTTATGTAGAAAATTATCTAATTTATTTTTTACGAAGTCGTTGACAAAAGTTCGAACCGAAGGCAGATCCGGACCCATATCGGTAGAACCTAATTTCGTCTTCGTTTGCGATTCAAAAACCGGTTCCATCACTTTCACAGAAACCGCGCTCACAATCGATTTACGAATATCCGAAGGCTCAAAACCTTTGTTGTAAAATTCACGAATTGTCTTTACAACCGCTTCACGAAAAGCAACCAAATGTGTTCCTCCTTGCGTTGTATTTTGACCGTTTACAAAAGAATGATATTCCTCTGAATATTGGGATTTACTATGTGTCAAAGCTACTTCAATATCATCGCCTAGAAGATGGATAATTGGATAAACCATATCGTCTGCGGCAATGTTTTCTTCCAACAAATCCTTCAATCCATTTTCAGAAAAATATTTTTCGCCGTTATAAATGATCGTCAAGCCTGTGTTCAGGTAGCAATAATTTTTCAGCATTTTGACCACATATTCATTTCGGAACTTGTAGTTTTTAAAAATCGCTTCGTCTGGAATGAACGTTACTTTCGTTCCTTTTCGCTTCGTAGTATCGATTACATCTTCCTCCAGAACCAAATTTCCCGCAGAAAATTCTGCCGCTTTTTGCTTGTCGTCACGAACAGATTCTACTCTGAAATAGTTCGACAAAGCGTTCACCGCCTTGGTTCCGACACCATTCAAACCTACCGATTTCTTAAATGCGAGCGAATCATATTTTCCACCCGTGTTCATTTTTGAAACCACATCAACGACTTTTCCAAGCGGAATTCCACGGCCATAATCCCTTACGGCAACGGTTTTGTCCTTGATGCTTACCTCAATAGTTTTACCGGCCCCCATAACGAATTCATCGATACAGTTGTCCAAAACCTCTTTTAATAAAATATAAATACCATCATCTGGCGAAGAACCGTCACCCAATTTCCCGATATACATCCCTGGACGCATCCTGATGTGCTCTTTCCAGTCGAGGGAACGGATATTGTCTTCGGTATACTGATTTTGTTCTGACATTTGAAATTTGTGGATTTGGTGCTAATATACAGTATTCACAAGAAAAATGAAAGATTTGAAAAGTAATTTTTTCAAGACTTGTTGACAAAAAAATTGAAGATTTTTGATTTATGATTTATGATTTTTTTCTCTGAGCAATCTATGACTTTTGCCTGTTAGCTTCTGCCTATTGGCTAAATAGCAGTCGATTTTTCGCGCGTGATTTTATACATCGAAACTGCCTTCTGATTCACAAAAATTGTCAGATAGCAATCCGAATTTGCGGTAAGATTCACATCGAATTCCGTGATATTTCCATTGCGTTTTAAAGTTGCGACTTTAGGTTTATTATCAGAACTCAACACATAAAAAACTTTATCATCCTGATCTAAATCTGCAATCTTAAAGGGAATTACATTTGTTTCCTTGGAAGAAATAATGCCTCTTTGTGGCATAATAAATCGAAAATCAGCTTTCACATAATCGCCATAATAAAATGGCAAATTAGCATAATCCTGTTCTGAAAAATTTCCCAAAATCCACTTTTTTTCATCTGGAAAATGATTTAATACAAAAACTCCAGGTTCTGTAAAAAAATATCCATCATTAAACTTTGGAACAAATATTCGTTTCTGCGGATTTACAATTCCAGCGCCCCAAGTCACGTCTACTAATTTCCATTTTCCGTTGACTTTTACAGCGTTCCAAGCATGCAAACTTTGCGTTGGCAATTTTCCTATATCATTAGCACTTGATTTTGCATTTCCGGTCACGAATTCGCTTTCTAACCCAGATAAATTGGCCAAATGTTCAAACAGCAAAGCATAACCTTGGCAGACAGCCAATTTGCTTTTGAATGTCTTATTTATCAAATCCATTTTGATCTGATTTTGCTTTTCAATTTTCTCAGCTTCTGTTCGGTAACGATATGCAATTGGTCGGTTTGCTGTGTTTGAAAAATAGCTTTTCACGTCATATTTTACGTTGAAAGCAATCCACGAATAAATCGCACGCGCTTTCTCTCCTTCCAGAGAAAAATCTGAATTAATTTTTGAAGCTAAATCTTCAATTTTTGAAAATGATTTGGGATAATTGGAAACAATTCCATCCACTTTTGAAAAATCCTGCGCAAAAGTAGGCAGGGACAAAAAAAGCATTAACAGAAATACTTTTTTCAAAAAACGAACATATATCTCTTTCATAGTGTGAAGATTACCAAGAATCTTGCCAAAATGAAAATTACTTTATTAGATAACTGACCATTATTTTTCGGTCGATATAGATAGACAAATACTCGCCTGATCTTCCATCTAATGATATCTCAAAAACAGTTTCCTTATTGTCATTATTTAAATATATCAATTTGTTTTCATTACTAAAAACATATTCAGCACGGTCATATTCGTCAAGATTTTTTATTTCTAATATTAAAGACGGATTTTCTTTCACTAAAATTACTCCTTCTGATGGATTAATACTATAGTTTTTCGAAAAATAATCTCTATAATAAATAGGTAGCTTTGCAAAATCTTTTATTGTTTTATTGGTAGATATCCATTTTTTATTTTGAGGAAAATGACTAAGCAACAAAACTTCTTCAGCAATAAAAAAGTATGCATCATTAAAATCAGGCTTAAAAGAATTATCTTTTTGAGATATAAATCCAGCAGCTAAAGTTACATCTACATACTTCCATTCGTCATTTATCTTAACTGCATTCCAAGAATGATCAGCAACATGAAAAGTGACTCCCAATTGTGAAAGATCTCATTTTAAATTACCTACAACAATTTCATTTTTCAAGCCCACCAAATTACCCAGCCTTTCAAACATTATAGAGTAACCTAAACACATAGCAGCGTCTGAAGTGAGTGCTTTTGCAATTATATCATCCTTAATCCTTTTCTCTTTTGCATCTTTCTCTCCTTGCGTTGTAGCTGTGTAAATAATTTCGAATGCATTATTCCCTGAAGTAGCAGTATCATATTTAAAATTGAATGCTAACCATGAATATATTGCTCTAGCTTTTTCGGAATCACTCACAAAATCTTTTTTAATGAGATTGCCAATTGTTTCTAAACTTGAAACTTTTGAAGGATATTTTCTAACAATCTCATCTACTTCAGTAAAATCCTTGCTAAAACAATTTGAAACAAAAAGGTAAATAAAAAATAACAAGATTTTTTTCATGATAAGTATAAAATTACTCTCCAAAAATAATGAATAAATCATTTATAATGACGAAAAATTCCAGTATCAGTCGGAGTCCAAACGGCAGCTTTTTGATCAGCACTTTTTAAAGCGTTATTTGCCCACGTATTGCAAGTATAAAACAAACTATACTTCCTGTTTGCTTCATAAAAACTATCATTTTGTCCGTAAGTTGTCGCATGAATCAATATCGGATTTCCGTCAGCATCTAATTGAAAACTATCTTCAATATATTTTACCAGATTTGCATATTCTTCTTTGCTAATATTGATCTTAATACAGTTTTCATTCTCTTTTATCTGTTTGTAAAAAGTAGCGTGCATTGCCGAAGTTCCAAGATAAAACGCAGCATTGAAAGCTGTGCTGAATTTCAAATCAGACCATTCTGGCGTGTTTAAATAAAACCCTTTATCGCCCCAACCAATCCCGATAAATTGCATTGTAGAATCTTTTGAAGGAATATGATCGAACTTAATTTTGTCGGTCCAATTTTTATATTCTGTCTTGATTGGCACGACAATATCTGTATGAACGCCATTACTTTTTATATAAATAGCCACATCTTCCTTCGGATTTTCATCTTTAGAATTGACCGAAAATCTTGGCAAAACCAAAGCAATAATTATATATAAAACAAAAAAAGCCAAAATTCCCAAAAGAAATTTCAGCAATAGGCGGAGTATTCTTCTTAAAGGCTTCAAACAGAGAAATTATTTACTATTTCTTTCAATTGATTGTCATATTCTTCGTTAGAAATTTTTCCGTTTTCTAGGTCGAAGTTTTCATTGAAAGAAGGAAGAAAAAATGTTTCTTTTATGTTTCCGCCGTATTTTGGCAAGCTGATTTTTGCTGCTTCAATTGCATTTTTGCCACCACCTCTTCCTGGTGAAGTTGCCGTCAAAAGCATCGGTTTTTCTTGAAAAACGTTTTTATCTTGGCGTGAAGCCCAATCATAAATATTTTTAAATGCAGCGGTTAATCCTGCATTATGCTCTGCTAAAGAAAGCACCAAAATATCTGCGGAAGCCAATTTGTCTAAAAACTTTTTCGCCAATTCTGGCTTTCCTAATTCAACTTCTTTGTCAACACTGAATAATGGCAATTCATAATCATTAAGATCTAAAACCTCAACGTTTGCATTTTTAAACAAACTTGCTGTGTAAATAGCCAGTTTTTTATTGATCGATTTTTTGCTGGAACTTCCTGCAAAGGTGATGATTTTCATAATTATTTGTTTTGTATTGTTTCTTTTTTCTCAGGTTCGATGATTTCAAAAACTTCTTTTTGAATTTCAACAGAATATTCGTTCGGACTGATACTTCCTCCGAAAGCTCTGGCATAAACCTTTGTATATTCTGCACCAAAATACAGAATAATTGCTGAATAATACACCCAAAGTAAAATTATAATTACAGAACCTGCAGCGCCATAAACTGTCGCAACTGTTGAGCTTCCTAAATAAAATCCGATAGCAAATTTACCAATCATAAATAATACAGAAGTACTTGAAGCGCCAATTAAAGCGTCTTTCCACTTGATATTTCCATCTGGTAAAGTTTTAAAAATGATTGCGAAAAGTAATGTAATTATCAAAAATACAATCAAAATATTAAGACATAAAATAAATAAACAGTACTTTCAGGAAAATATAATTTCAGCCTGTCACTCAATAAATCCATTACAGAATTCACCAACAAACTGACCAACAAAAGAAACCCTACTGAAGCAATCATAGAAAAAGACATCAATCGATTCTGAATGAATTTTTTAACACCTTTATTAGGTTTTGCCCGAAGTCCCCAAATAAAATTAATAGAACTTTGAATTTCCGCAAAAACTCCTGAAGCACCAATTAGTAACATAATTCCCCCAAAAACGGTTGCAAAAACATTACTCTCAGAAAGTTCTACGTTTTTAATTGCATTTTGAATTTGAATTGCGGCATCATTTCCCACAAGACCATTAATTTGTCCATATAATTGACCAGTGACTGCATCTTTTCCGAAGAAAAAACCACAAATCGTGATAATAATGATCATCAACGGCGGCAATGCAAAAATGGTATAATAAGATAATGATGCGCTTAATTTGATAGCATTATCTTCGTTGAACTCGTTAAATGTGGTTTTGAGTAAATACCAAGTTTTTGATAAAATTCCTTTAGTTTTCACGGTTATTTTGGTTTTGGTTTACTCAAATATAACCTATTCTAATAAATTTAAAAATTGGTTTGTGTGATTTTTAACGTTGATTAGGATTGTAAATTAAAATCTTTGCTAATTTCTTTCACTGCTTTTTCAACTTGCTCAGCGATATTTTTATAAGTTTCTTTAATTTCTTTCTTTTTACCCTCCCGTTTTGTCCAATCTTCTACTAATAGAATTTCTTCAAAAGCAATTTTCATTCCGAGCATATCAAGAGTTGGCTTAATTTTATGAGCATAAGCATAAGCCATTTTGAAATCTTTTTCTTTGATGCCGCGCTTTAAATTTTTCATGTCAGCAGGAATTTCAGTTACAAATAGATTGATAATATCTAGCACAAAATCACTATCATTATCTGAAATATCGTATACTTTCGCTAAATTATAATATAAAGCCATTTATTTTACTTGAATTCTAAATAGTTTTTGACCTTCAATAAAACCTTCCAAAATATCTTCTGGATTCACTCTTTCTACACCTTCCGGAGTTCCTGTGAAAATGATATCGCCAATTTTTAATGTAAAATATTGTGAAACATATGAAATCAGTTCATCAATTTTCCAGAGCATGTAACTTGTATTTCCAATTTGGACTTGTTTTCCGTTGTTGGTCAATTCAAATGTAACATTTTCAAGTGAATTAAACTGTGATTTCGGCAAAAATTCGCCAATCACTGCCGAACCGTCAAAAGCTTTAGCTTTTTCCCACGGAAGTCCTTTATCTTTTAATCTTGCTTGAACATCGCGTGCAGTAAAATCAATTCCAAGTCCGATTTCATCATAATATTTGTGTGCAAATTTTGGATCAATATGTTTTCCAACTCTATTAATTTTTACTAAAATTTCAACTTCATGATGAATGTCGCTACTGAATTCTGGAATAAAAAAAGGAAAATTCTTCGGAAGAATTGCCGTATCAGGTTTCAAGAAAATAATTGGTTCCGCTGGTTTTTCGTTCTGTAACTCTTCTATATGTTTGGTATAATTTCTACCGATGCAAATGATTTTCATCTTTTTTGGGTTTTAGATTTTGGGTTCTGGGTCTTGGGCTGACTTGAACCCTAAACCCAATACCGATAACCTATTTCGTGTTTAGCTTTCTCAATTTTATTGCCGTCAAAACCTTTTTTGTATACAAAGGAAAGTCAGCATTTTGAATCCATCCAAAATAACCTGGCTCTGTTTCAAGCACCTTATCTACTTTGGCTCCTTTATGTTTTCCGAAAGAAAAAATTTCATCATTATCCTTATCAAGACCTATAAAACCAGCAAAATCTACAGATTTTTTTCTAGTCGTATATTCAGAAAGTGATTTCATATCGTGAGGTAAATCTTCATAACGATCTAATTGCGATTTTAAAATTTCATAAGTCGCCATTGTGTCTGCTTCTGCAGAATGCGCATTTTCAAGACTTTGACCACAATAAAATTTATAGGCAGCACTCAACGTTCTTTCTTCTTTTTTATGGAAAATTGTCTGGATATCAACTGCAACTCTATTTTTCATATCAAAGTCTAAACCAGCTCTCAAAAGTTCTTCTGCCAATAACGGAATATCAAATCTATCAGAATTGAATCCGGCCAAATCAGAGTCTTTTACCATCGCATGAATTGTCGAAGCAAGCTCTTTAAAAGTAGGCTCATTCGCTACTTTTTCATTGGTAATTCCATGAACAGCGGTAGTTTCAGCTGGAATTGGCATTTCCGGATTTACCAGCCAAGTTCTGCTTTCTTTATTGCCATTTGGAAAAACTTTAAATATTGATATTTCTACAATTCTGTCTTTGCAGATGTCGATTCCTGTGGTTTCAAGATCGAAAAAACAGATTGGTTTTGTTAATGTAAGTTCCATTTTTTGGTTTTTATATGGATTGCAAAGATAAAAGGTTTTGGAGTTGTATTTAAAAATAAGCTGATAAGTTTTGAACTTTTGAGAAATAAACAAAACCCTTTCAAATTGCTCTGAAAGGGTTTTGTTTATATTTATTTTATTGACTAGTAATCTCTATTTAGGTCAAATGCTTCAAGATATTCAGCAACACGTTTCACAAAGCTTCCTCCAAGTGCGCCATCGACAACTCTGTGGTCATATGAATGTGAAAGGAACATTTTTTGGCGGATTCCTATAAAATCACCTTCCGGTGTTTCAATAACAGCTGGTACTTTTCTTATAGCTCCTAGAGCTAGAATTCCTACTTGTGGCTGGTTGATAATTGGAGTTCCGAAAACACTTCCAAAAGTTCCAACATTTGTAACTGTATATGTTCCGCCTTGTGTATCGTCTGGTTTGAGTTTTCCTGCTTTTGCTCGGTTTCCTAAATCATTTACGGCTTTAGCCATTCCCACGATATTCAATTGGTCTGCGTTTTTGATAACCGGAACAATTAGGTTTCCGTTTGGCAAAGCCGCCGCCATTCCAAGGTTGATATTTTTTCTTTTGATGATAAAATCTCCGTCAACAGAAATATTCATTCCTGGAAAATCTTTTAATGCTTTTGCAACTGCTTCCATGAAAATTGGAGTGAAAGTTAATTTCTCACCTTCTCTTTTCTCAAATGCATTTTTCACTTTGTCTCTCCATTTTACGATGTTCGTTACATCAACTTCGATAAACGACTGAACGTGAGCCGAAGTTTGAACTGAAGCAACCATATAGCCAGAAATCAGTTTTCTCATTCTGTCCATTTCGATGATTTCATCGCCACCATTTACTGAAACTGGTGCAGGTGCTTGGGTTTTAGGTGCAGGAACGCTAGTTTGTGTAGAAACTGGCTCTTGGCTTTTGGCTTTTGGCTCTATTTTTCTATCAGCAATATACCCTAAAATGTCATCTTTTGTAACTCTGCCGTCTTTTCCTGAACCGTTGATAGCTTCTAATTCTGAAACTGAAACACCTTCTTCTTTTGCAATATTTTTTACTAAGGGAGAAAAGAATTTTTCTGAAGCAGCGAAATCTTGTGGTGTTGAAACAGTTTCTTTTGCAACCTCAACAGTTTTTTCAACTGAAGCCACTGAAACAGAAACATCTTCTTTTGGAGCTTCCACAACGACACCGCCCGAAACTTCTATATAAGCAATTGTTTGTCCTACTTTTACAACATCATCAACGTTGAAAAGAATTTCAGACAAGACTCCTGAAACTTCTGAAGGTACTTCTGAATCTACTTTGTCAGTAGCAATTTCAAGTACAGCTTCATCTGCTTCAATTGGATCGCCTACTTTTTTTAACCAATTGGTAATTGTTGCTTCTGCAACGCTCTCTCCCATTTTCGGAAGTTTCAATTCAAATTTTGCCATATTGCTAACCTAATGGTGAATTTTTATTTTCTTGATGCGAAATTAGTGATAATTTTCAATCTAAACTATGAATTATATAATTTTACAGGAATATTTTTTAAATAGCCGTTCGACAAATTTACATTAAATTTCAACTATAAGGAAATTAAGATTCATTAAGTTTTTGCTAAAACAATTACAATTTGATTACTTCTCCCCTGTCGTTGCTGCTGTCGCTTCCAATTAAAAATTTCTGACTTTTTATAAGTATTTTAAAAGTAACCAGACGATCTTTGGCCGCAATCATAAGCGCAATCGCATTTTTGAATTCAACAGATTCTGCATCGATTATAAATTCATTTGCCTTTTTATTATCTATCTCATACTGTTTGCCAAATTCAAAATTCAATTTATTTTGAAGTAAATCAAAAAGTTCTTGATTCGGGTCGTTTGTAACCAAAACATATTTGTCAATTATAGCTTTTTTCTTCTTTTTCCCTTGGAACATCTTTACAAAAGAGAAAAAAATGAATCCGATTTTCATAAATAGCGAAAAGAAAACAGAGGTTTTGAAATGTTTTTTATAGAAGAAATTCATAGCTTCTTGAAAACGCTTCATATAAGTTCCGTCTTTGACAGTACTCTCTCCTTTATAATGTATTACAGTAGTTTCGTGAAAATAATAATTTTGTTTTCCTGTTTTTAAAACCATGTAAGACAAGTCAATATCATCTGAATACATAAAGCAATTTTCATCAAAACCACCAACTTCCTGATATGTTTTCTTTTTCATGATCATGAAAGCGCCAACCAATATTTCTACCATTCCGGTTTGGTTTTCATTTATATGGGAAGCGTAATATTTTCCGAAAGATTTTAAACCCGGAAAGATTTTATAAAGACTGAATATTTTCGTAAAAGCCACGAATGGCGTAGGAATTCCTCTTTTAGATTCTGGAAGAAAGTTACCTCTTCCGTCAATTAATTTACAACCAACTATTCCTAAATCATTTTTAGTTTTAGCGAAAGCTAAGATTTTTTCAAAAGTGTCTTCGGCAACGACCGTATCTGGATTTAAGATACAGATGTATTCGCCTTTGGCAATTTCCACACCAATATTATTTCCTTTTGGGAAACCAGCGTTTTCAGTGTTTTCAATGAGAATTACGTCAGGAAAACGTTCTTTAATCATCTGGCAGCTATCATCTGGCGAATTATTGTCGACCACAATTATTTCAGCGTCGATATTTTGAATAGCGCTTTGAACGCTCATCACGCATTGCTCAAGGAAATAGCGAACATTATAGTTGAGAATAATTATGGATAACTGCATTGGGCAAATATAATTAGATTTTCTTATGGTTGGAATTTTTTACTGTTTCCGTTTTTTGATTTTCAGAGTTTACGAAAGCTTGGGAAACGCCTATTTCCGACCATCTGTAAGCTGTAAATTCTTAACTGTAAATGCGAAACTTGCTACTTTAAACAAAAAATTCATTACTGGAAGTGCGAAACCTGCAACTTGAAGTAAGAAATTAATTTCTTTAACAACGAAAGCGATAGCTTTAAGAGAGAAAATTGTTACTGGAGGACAGAAATTGATTTCTTGAAGCGCAAAACTTTTAACTTTGTGCGGGAAAAGGATTTCTATCGTGTTGAAATGAATTACTGGAGGCCTGAAATGGATATTATGGGAGGCTGAACGCAGATTTGGGTGCATGGCACAGTTTTTTTTTTGCGAAATTTCAATTTCGCTTGGCATAAAAACTTTTGGCTGTTGGTATTTATTTCTTTCCTTAATTGTTATTTCTATTTGATTATCGCCTCTTCTCATTCTTTTATATAAAATCTTTCCTTGATTTCTTTGCCAGTTTCAATATCTAGGCCGTGAAAATCTATGAATTCTATTTTTGGTTTGATAGAAACACCCTTTTGCATGCTAAGAAACATTTTGTGAAGAATCATTTTCTTTCCATTGACCGAAGTTCGAACATGTGGCTTGCCATTTTCATCTAATTCGAGATGAAGTTTTTTGTCGGGATAAGAAACCAGGGAGAATTCATAATGGTTTTCTTTAATCTTTTTAAATTCAATTCCGTAAGCTAAATTTCTTTGCACTTTTGTCAGTTCTTCTTTCACTCCGCCTTTAGTGTAGGCTATTCTATGAATTTTTATCGGCTCGACTGCATTGAATTTTTTATTTGTAAAATTGGCTTCGTAAACAAAAGTATTGTGGTTTTGAGAATGCTGAATATAAAAAAGATGATTGTCTGCTTTTGCAGGAGTTGGATAGCCTTTTTGGGCTTTGGAAGTTATCGAAATTAAAAGCAAGAGGAAACAGATATTTTTCATTTTCAATTATTTAGCTTTTTTACGAATTTAGTGAATAACTTGGAATTGTAGGTTTTTATATATGTTAAAGGTTTTATTGGTGCAGGATTTTGGGCATATCAAGGTTTAGGGGAATTTAATTGTGAGGCTGAGATGCCTATTTTTAATATTTGAATTCTACAGCTACAAATATTGACAAAGTTTATCGACAATATTGGTCCAGAAGTTTACAAAAATGCGGATAGTTCCTCAGAATAGCCCCGATTGGCGGCGGTAGCCTTTTCTTCCGATTTTTCATCGGAGAAAAGCTACTGCAGAAAGCGGGAATTGCGATTGCTAAAATGTACCGGCGTTTCGCTTCAAATAAATCGAAAGTGGAAAGTCTGAAAACTGCAATTAAAAAGCTTACTTTTGCAAAAAGTTATGCTTTTAAAGCACTCATAACTTATAATTTAACTCATATCTGTTTCACGTGAATTACTTATCAGTAGAAAATATATCAAAATCCTTTGGCGAGAGAACGCTTTTCAAGGACATTTCTTTTGGAATCAATAAAGACCAGAAAATTGCTTTTATTGCAAAAAATGGTTCGGGGAAGACTTCGATAATGAAAATTATCAATGGCGAGGACGAATCTGACACAGGACAAGTCGTGGTTCGAAAAGATATTAAGATGTCGTTTTTATCTCAGGATAACAATTTGCAGGAGGAATTGACGATTGAGGAAAGTATTTTTGCAAGCGACAATGAGACTTTGAAGGTAATTCAGGAGTATGAAAAGGCTTTGGAAAATCCAGAAGACGAGGAAGCTTACCAAAGAGCTTTTGACCGAATGGACCAATTCAATGCATGGGATTTTGAGACGCAGTTCAAGCAGATTTTGTTTAAATTAAAGCTGGAAGATTTTAAATTAAAAGTAAAAAATCTTTCGGGCGGCCAGAAAAAAAGATTGTCTTTGGCTATTATTTTGATTAATCGTCCCGATCTTTTGATTTTGGATGAGCCTACGAATCACTTGGATCTAGAGATGATTGAGTGGCTGGAAAGTTATTTTGCGAAAGAGAACATTACGTTGTTTATGGTAACGCACGACCGTTTCTTTTTAGAGCGTGTTTGCAATGAAATCATTGAACTGGACAACGGAAAATTATACCAATATAAAGGAAACTATTCTTATTATTTAGAGAAAAAAGAAGAGCGAATTGCTTCAGAAAATTCTAGTGTTGACAAAGCGCAGAATCTTTTCAAGAAAGAGCTTGAATGGATGCGAAGACAGCCTAAAGCGAGAACGACAAAGTCAAAATCGCGTCAGGATGATTTCTATGTAATTAAGGAAAAAGCAGAAAGCCGACGCAAGGAAAACAAGGTGGAACTGGAAATCAACATGGAGCGAATGGGAAGCAAAATCATTGAGCTTCACAAGATTTCAAAGAAATTTGACGACAAAGTTATTTTGGATAATTTCAGTTTTGATTTTCAGCGTGGCGAAAGAATTGGGATTATCGGAAAGAATGGAACAGGAAAATCTTCGTTTTTGAATTTGTTGACCGGGACGATTCCATTGGATGGTGGAAAAGTTGTTGTTGGTGAAACGATAAAGATTGGATATTATACGCAAAGCGGGATTAATCCTAAGCCTGGACAGCGCGTTATTGATATTATTAAAGAATATGGAGAATATATTCCGCTGACTAAAGGGAAGATTATTTCGGCTTCGCAGTTGCTGGAGCGTTTTCTTTTTGATGCTAAAAAACAGTATGATTATGTAGAAAAATTGAGTGGTGGTGAGTTGAAACGTTTGTATTTGTGTACGGTTTTGATTCAGAATCCGAATTTCTTGATTTTGGATGAGCCGACAAACGATTTGGATATCGTGACTTTGAATGTTTTGGAGAGTTTTTTATTGGATTATCCCGGATGTTTGCTGGTGGTTTCGCACGATAGGTATTTCATGGATAAGATTGTGGATTTGCTTTTTGTATTTAGAGGCGACGGCGTGATTGAGAATTTCCCTGGAAATTATTCGGATTTTAGAGCTTATGAAGATAGTGCCGATGTGCAACAGAAGGAAGATAATAAAACCGAGAAAAAAGCTTGGAAACAAAATAATCCAACTGGGAATTTGACTTTTAATGAGCAGAAGGAATTTCAAAAAATTGAAAGAGAAATTAAGGATCTGGAAATTGAAAAATCTAAAATTGAGCTTTTATTTTCTGAAGGAAATGTTGCTGATGGAGATATTGAGAAGAAGGCAAATGAGTTACAAGTGATTATTAAAAAGATGGAAGATAAAGAGGAACGATGGTTTGAGTTATCTGCTAAAATGGAGGGATAGTTTTATTACACAGATTGCACAGATTTTCATTTTTTTGAACCATTAAGAAATTAAGTTACAATAAGAAATATGAAACCACAAGTGGATTTAATCTAGTTGTGGTTTTTCTTTTGGATTAAATTTCGGGTTGGATGTCTATTTCTTTGATTTGATTTTTATAATTGGATGGAAGCAATAGATTTTTTATAGCTGTATCCATTTTTATTATTTTACTTATTTTGTAGACTTTAATTATCGGCTTTAGAAAAGTTATCTGATTTTTAAAAAGTTTGTCTTTTGCTATTTTTGGAACAATTAATTTTTGAACGCCTAACAATAAATTATATCGAATTATGCCAAGATGCTTTTTATATTGTCGAAACAAATCAATTGTAAATTTACTTTTCTGAAGATTTTCTTCTAAATGAGCGTAGCGAACTGGCAACCAAAGATTATAATTATCTGGCAATTCTTTCAAGCCCATTCTTAAACCAACGCGGTAAAAAACATTGTAAACTTCTTCTTTTTCACGACTGCTGAGTTTTCTTTCTAGTAATTCAAACGAAGCCATCGAATAATGAATCAGCATAAAAAGCACATCGCGATAAGCCCAATCTGGTATTGCCTTTCCCCTACTTTTTTCTACCGAAGTATGAATATGAGTTATAAAATCTATGGATTGATTAGCGTCTTCGGTTGAAGAAAACACAATTTTTCGTGCATAACCTACAGTTGAAAAAAGTCTTCCTAATGGATTTTTTGGTAATTTTCCTGTGTAGTAAAGCCAATCGACAGCTTTATTCAGCGCAAATTCCGCGGAAGCTCCTGCAAAAATAAAAAGCACCATGTCACTCTTTCCCCATATTTCTCGAACGATTGAATTTCTTTCTACAAACATCTCCATTGCAATTCGTTTTATTTTACAAAATTACAAATATTTTAAATTAAAAGTACTTTGTATTTCAAAGTTTATTAAATTTGTAAAAATAAATACGCAAACGAGATGAGAAACAAACGATTTATTGGCATTTTGCTGACAGTAACAGTGCTATTATGCATTCCATTAATTGCAATGCAGTTTACAAATGAAGTGAATTGGACATTATCCGATTTTATAATTGCTAGTGTACTTTTATTGTCAGCTGGAATTATAATTGAAGCTGTAGCCAGAAATATAAGAAACAGAAAAACTAGAATTGGAATTGTACTAGGAATTTTGATTGCATTTTTCTTAGTCTGGGCAGAACTTGCAGTTGGTATTTTTGGAACTTCTTTTGCTGGTTCTTAAAGTCTATTGTAAAAAAGAAAACCACAACATTATGATTCTGTTGTGGTTTTCTTTTTTAACCAATTATTATTACCAAGCAATCGGATTATAATCTTTCAAGAATTTTCCGCTCCAATGTTTTCCAGTGTTGATGCCGTCAAATAGCGGATCCATAACTCTTGCCGCGCCATCAACAATATCCAACGGCGGTTGAAAATCTTTTTCTTCTTGTTTTCTTTTTGCCAATTCAGCCGGATCTTCATCGGTCACCCAGCCTGTGTCAACAGCATTCATGAAAATTCCGTCTTTTGCTAAAGTTCCTGCTGCAGTATGCGTCAACATATTTAATGCGGCTTTCGCCATATTGGTGTGCGGATGACGGTCTTCCTTGAAATCTCTATAGAATTTGCCTTCCATCGCTGACACGTTGATGATATGTTTTTTTCCAGTGTTGTCCTTCTTCATAACTTCTGAAAGACGGTTGCATAAAACGAACGGCGCTATAGAATTTACCAATTGCACTTCAATCATTTCAGTGGTTTCAATTTGGCCTAATTTCAAACGCCAGCTGTTGGTTTTTCTTAAATCTACTTGTTGCAAATCAGCGTCTAATTCTCCTTCCGGAAAAACTTCTTGTGCGGCTAAAGTATTATCGAATGAATAAGGAATCTGCGATAATTTTGCTGAAGCTCTCAAGCCAATTCCAGGTTCTGGACCGTGCCAAGTTACTGGCATATTTTGGTTGGAAGAAGCGCCAATTGTCAATACTTTCAATTCTTCCAAACAATTTAAATGATCATTTAATAAGCTCTGAATATCTGGATTAAATGACGAAATCGGAAGCTCTTCGTTTTCCATCATGTGAGTATAAAATCCGGCAGGACGTCTCACAGTTTGCGCAGCGTTGTTGATCAAGATATCCAATCGTCCATATTTTTGCTCAATAAAATTACAGAAAATTTCCACACTCGGAATGTGTCTCAAATCTAAACCGTGGATTTTCAAACGATGTCCCCAATCTTGAAAATCATCTTCCTTCGCAAAGCGAATCGCTGAATCAACAGGAAACCGCGTTGTTGCAATAACAGTCGCGCCACCTCGCAACAACATCAATGTAATGTGGTATCCGATTTTTAAACGAGAACCCGTGATTATAGCAATTTGCCCGTTTACATCTGCCGTTTGAAAACGTTTGGCATAATTAAAATCGCCACACTCTGTGCACATTGTATCATAAAAATGATGCATTTTAGTGAATTTTGTTTTACAGACATAGCAAATTTTAGGAATTTTTAGCTCTAAAATTTCTTTATTGAGAAGTTCATTTGAAGCTAATAATTTTGGAGCTCTAAAAATGCTTGCTTCTCTAGCAGAACGAATTCCTGTTTCTTTTCTTGCAGTTCTATCTTTAGTCTCTTCTTTACGCTTTGCTAAAATTTTTGCATCTTTTTTTCTACGAGAAAATTCATCACGATCTGGTCTTGAGAACTTTCCTGCAGCTCTAATCAAAGCGGTTCTTTGCTCTTTTGGAATTTCAAATATCTGAGCTGTTTCTGAATTTAATTGCTCTAAAACTGCAATACAACGGTCGATTTCTTCTGCAGAAAGTATATTTTTTGTTTCTATTTCTTCATTCATTATCATACAATTGGAATTACTTTTGGTAGAAATTCCGAGGTTGCAAAGATAGTATTTTAAAGTCGTAAAGTTTAAAAGTAAATGCTTTGGACTTTATGACTTTTGACTTTATAACTTTCAGCTTTTTCTTATCTTCGCGCAATGCAACACATCATCAAATCGTATCTGAAATTCCTTTGGAAATCCACTAACGCACATGGAGTTCATTCACCGTTTGTATTTGATTTGGTTCGGAAATGTTTTTATGATAAAACGGATTATAGTGAATATAAAATTTTAAAAGAATACCGGAATTCCCTTTTACAAAATAAAGACACCATTGAGGTTACTGATTTTGGAGCTGGTTCAAGAGTTTTCAAATCAAATACTCGAGCCATCAATAAAATTGCAGAAAATGCAGGAATTTCTAGAAAAGATGCGAAGCTTTTGTTTAGAGTTGTAAATTATTTCAACCCAGAAAATGTATTGGAAATCGGAACTTCTCTAGGATTAGCAACTTCTGCCCTAGCCGTGGGAAATTTGAGCAACATAACAACTTTAGAAGGCTGTCCAGAAACCGCAAAAATAGCCCAATCGCAATTTCAAAAATTCAATTTCAATGTCAATTCTGTCGTAACTGAATTTGAAAGTCATTTAAAAAACTATCAACTGTCAACTATAAATTATCAACTAATTTATTTCGACGGAAACCATTCAAAAGAAGCTACCTTAAGATATTTCGAATTATTATTGCCTACTATTTCAAATGAAACAGTTTGGATTTTTGATGACATTCATTGGTCTGTCGGAATGGAAGAAGCTTGGGAAATTATAAAAAAACACCCCAAAGCAATGGTCACAATCGACACATTTCAATGGGGTTTTGTTTTTTTTAGAAAAGAACAAGAGAAAGAACATTTTGTGATTAGAACTTCAAAATCTTTCTTTTTAGATAACATTTTAGGAGCTAAAAACCTTTGGGGATTGCTTCATTAATTGAGCTTTGGTCATTTTTGAACGAGCTGCGATTCCAACTTTTTTAGCTTCGTCATAGATTTGCTGCTTAGTTAAATAAAAAAAATGACCGCCATTTCTGGCAGTCATTTCCTAACTTAACTCAAATATTAAGAACGTTTATTCTTTAGCTTTTTCATTTTCTTCAGCTTTAGCGCCAATTCTTTCCCATTTAAATTTAGGAGCAAATTTTAATTTAATAGCAGCAATTTTTCTATTATTTTCTCCTGTCAAACCTTCTTTTTCAACAGTATTTTTGTGTGCATCTAAAGCTTCATACATTGCTTTAATTTCGTCAAAATCTTCTCTTGAATAAGAATCTTTGTTTTTATCAAAAGTGTCATAGAAATTTTGGTAAACACTAACAATATTATCTTTATTTACCCAAGCAAAGCTCATATCTTCACCAATTTTTCCTGCTCCAAAATAAGCATCACGCAACATTTGTTTATTGCTTGGATTTTTTGCTGTTGCATCTGGTGCTGGAGTCGAAGCAGCTGCTTCGGCATCTAATTTAGCTTTCAATTCTGCATATTTCGCTTTAGACTTATCTAATCTTTCTTGCGCGGCAGCTTGATCTTTCATATTAGCTAATGCTGCTTCTGCTTCTGCATTTCTAGCATTATAATCTGCCTCAATTGCTTGCCAATTAGTTTTCGCATCTTCGACTGACACATTGCTCACAGAATCTACATATTTTTCATAACTGTCAAATGACTTTTCTGCCACTTTTTCATTTTCGTCCTTACAAGAAGAAAATCCTAATGCGATAATTGCCGCACCTGCAAATAAACTAAACTTTTTCATAATGGTTGGTTTTAATTAAAATTGTTACTTAAAATTACTCCAAAAAAAATAATCCTTAAAATTTAACTTAATACTTTATGAATACTTTAATATGAAAATGAAAAATTCACAATTTTATCTTAAATCAATAATCAATCTATTTTACAAAAAATCATTACTTTTAGACTCAAATTATTACTATGTCATTAATCAATATCACTAATATAAAAAGAGACTTTGTTCTTGGAAACGAAATTATTAACGTTTTAAAAGGCATTGACCTTAATATTAATAAAGGAGAATATGTTGCTTTGATGGGACCATCAGGTTCTGGAAAATCAACACTAATGAATCTTTTGGGCTGTTTAGACACGCCAACTTCCGGCCAATATATTTTGAACGGAAACGATGTCAGTCAAATGACCGATGACAGCCTAGCCGAAATCCGCAATAAAGAAATTGGTTTTGTTTTTCAAACCTTCAATCTTTTGCCAAGAACAACCGCTTTAGATAATGTAGCGCTTCCAATGATTTATGCAGGATATTCTAAGTCAGAAAGAACGGCAAGAGCGACAGAAGTTTTAAAACAAGTAGGACTTGGAGACCGAATGGATCACGAACCAAACCAGCTTTCTGGAGGACAACGCCAGCGTGTTGCCGTTGCCAGAGCTTTGGTCAACAAGCCATCAATTATTCTTGCCGATGAACCAACAGGAAATCTAGACAGCAAGACATCTGTAGAAATCATGAATCTTTTTAACGAAATTCACGCCAACGGAAATACTGTAATTTTAGTAACACATGAAGAAGACATCGCCGCTTATGCACATAGAATTATTCGTTTGAGAGACGGCTTGGTGGAAAGCGATACTATTAATAAGGAGATAACTTTATATAAATAATCTCAGAAGCCAAACAAAAGGCATTCTTTAAATGAAATTCCCGCTTTCTGCAGTAGTTTTTCTCCGAATCGGAAGAAAAAGCTACTGCCGCCAATCGGGGCTAGAACTCAAACTTTAGGGCTTCTTTTAAACTTTTGGACCAATATTGTCGACAAAAAATCTCTGATTTCAGACAATAAATGAAACCTTAGCAACTTTGCAACTCAGAAACTTAGAAACTTAGAAACTCAAAAAAAAATGAAAGTATATACAAAAACCGGCGATAAAGGAACCACCGCGCTTTTCGGTGGCGACCGAGTTCCAAAACATAATATCAGAATTGAAAGCTACGGAACCGTTGACGAGTTAAATTCTCACATCGGATTAATTCGTGATCAAGAAATAAATGAACATTATAAAGAAATCTTAATCCGAATCCAAGACAGACTTTTTACAGTTGGTGCCATTTTGGCCACACCTCCAGAAAAAGAAACATTAAAAAACGGAAAGCCAAGATTAAATATTCCAAAAATCATCGAAGGCGACATACAATTACTTGAAAATGAAATTGATGAAATGGAAAGCGAATTGCCTCCAATGACACATTTTGTACTTCCTGGCGGTCATACAACCGTGTCATATTGTCACATCGCACGTTGTGTTTGCCGCCGTGCTGAGCGACTTTCGGTACATTTAAATGAATTAGAACCCACCGATGAGTTCGTAGTTAAATACTTAAACCGACTTTCTGACTATCTTTTTGTACTGGCACGAAAGTTGTCCTACGATTTGAAAGCTGATGAAGTGAAATGGATTCCTCAGAAACAGTAATTCAGATTTCAGTTTGCAGTATTTAGATTGTGAATTTTTAGATTGCAAATTTCAGACGGCAGAATGCAGGAATAAGGTTTTCAGACCATCAAAAAAACTGAAAACTGACGACTAAAAACTGCCAACTAAGAAAACGTTCTTACATTTTTTTTAAAATAAATACAATTTTACTTGACTATTTCAGTAAAAAAATTATTTTTGCATAAATTATAAAATCGATATCAGATGTATTGGACATTAGAATTAGCATCATATTTAAGCGATGCGCCGTGGCCTGCTACCAAAGACGAGCTTATCGACTATGCTATTAGAGCTGGAGCACCATTAGAAGTGGTGGAAAATCTTCAATCTATAGAAGACGAAGGTGAAATCTACGAATCAATGGAAGAAATTTGGCCAGATTATCCAACTGACGAAGATTATCTTTGGAACGAGGATGAATATTAAAATAATATCACATTGAAAAGTCTCTCGCGAGGCTTTTTTTTTGTTTAAATTTGCAACATTTATAAATAGAAATATATAATTAATCATGAGTTTGATCAATAGCATATTAAAAGCTTTTGTAGGTGATAAATCGGAGAAGGATGTAAAAGCCATCATGCCGATTATCAACAAGATAAAAGCATACGAAGAAAAATTGGCAGTACTTTCTCACGACGAGTTGAGAGCAAAAACCATTGTCTTCAAAGAAAGAATTAAAGAAGCAAGAGCAGATAAAGATGCTAAAATTGCTTCTTATAAATTGGAAGTTGAAAAAACTCAAGACATCGATGCAAGAGAAGACATTTATGCTTCTATCGATGCTTTAGAAAAAGAAGCTTACGATATTTCTGAAAAAACTTTGATGGAAATCCTTCCTGAAGCTTTTGCAGTAGTGAAAGAAACAGCAAAAAGATTCAAAGACAATACAGAAATTACGGTAAAAGCTACTCCAAAAGATTTGGAACTTTCTGCTACAAAAACATATATCACCATAGAAGGCGACAATGCAACCTGGGCTAATACATGGAATGCAGCAGGAAAGCAAATCACTTGGGACATGATTCATTATGATGTTCAGCTGATTGGCGGAGTTGTTTTACATCAAGGAAAAATTTCTGAAATGCAAACGGGTGAAGGTAAAACATTGGTGGCAACGCTTCCTTTATATCTGAACGCTTTGACAGGAAACGGTGTTCATCTTGTAACCGTAAATGACTATTTGGCAAAACGTGATAGTACATGGAAAGCGCCACTTTTTGAATTCCACGGATTGACTGTTGAATGTATTGATAATTACCAGCCAAATACTGAAGGAAGAAGAAAAGCTTACAATGCTGATATTACTTACGGTACAAATAACGAATTCGGCTTTGATTATTTGAGAGATAACATGGCTCACACGCCAGAAGAATTGGTTCAAAGAAAACACAATTTTGCGATTGTCGATGAGGTCGATTCAGTATTGGTTGATGATGCGAGAACGCCATTGATTATTTCTGGTCCGGTTCCTCAAGGTGACCGTCACGAATTTAACGAATTGAAACCAAAAGTTGACCACTTGGTGAATTTACAAAGACAATTGGCAAACGGATTCTTGGCAGAATCTAAAAAGCAATTAAAAGAAGGAAATACTAAAGAAGCTGGATTCTTATTGTTGAGAGCTTACAGAAGTTTACCAAAAAACAAAGCATTGATTAAGTTTTTAAGCGAGGAAGGCGTTAAGCAATTACTTCAAAAAACAGAAAATCACTACATGCAAGATAACAACCGCGAAATGCACAAAATCGATGAGGCTTTGTATTTCGTGATTGAAGAAAAAAATAATCAAGTTGAGTTGACAGACAACGGAATCAAATTCCTTTCAGGAGATACTGACAGTGATTTCTTTTTATTGCCAGACATTGGAACTGAAATTGCAAGAATCGAGAAATTAGGTCTTGACAAAGACGCCGAAGCTGAAGAAAAAGAAAAATTATTCCAAGATTTTAGCATTAAAAGTGAGCGTATTCACACATTGACTCAATTGTTAAAAGCATATACTTTGTTTGAAAAAGACACCGAATATGTAATCATGGACAATAAAGTAATGATTGTTGATGAGCAAACAGGTCGTATCATGGACGGACGTCGTTATTCTGATGGTTTGCACCAAGCGATTGAAGCTAAAGAAAACGTAAAAATCGAAGCAGCTACTCAAACTTTTGCCACAGTTACACTTCAGAATTACTTCAGAATGTATAGCAAATTAGGCGGCATGACAGGAACTGCGGTTACTGAAGCTGGCGAATTATGGGAAATCTATAAATTGGATGTTGTTGAAATTCCAACAAACAGACCAATGGCCAGAAAAGATAAAGAAGATTTGATCTACAGAAGCACCCGTGAAAAATTCAATGCAGTTATTGAAGACGTTACAAAACTTGCTGAAGAAGGAAGACCGGTTTTGATCGGAACAACTTCTGTTGATATTTCTGAGTTATTAAGCCGTATGCTTAAGATGAGAAATATTCCTCACAACGTTTTGAATGCGAAAATGCACAAGCAGGAAGCGCAAATCGTTGAAGAAGCTGGAAAACCTGGCGTTGTAACAATTGCCACAAACATGGCTGGTCGTGGAACGGATATCAAGCTTTCTCCAGAAGTTAAAGCCGCTGGAGGTTTGGCAATTATCGGTACTGAACGTCACGATTCACGTCGTGTTGACCGTCAGTTGAGAGGTCGTGCCGGTCGTCAAGGTGATGTTGGTAGCTCTCAATTTTATGTTTCTCTTGAAGATAACTTGATGCGTTTGTTCGGTTCTGAAAGAGTGGCAAAAGTAATGGACAGATTAGGTCTTAAAGAAGGTGAAGTAATTCAGCATTCAATGATGACAAAATCGATCGAGCGTGCTCAAAAGAAAGTAGAAGAAAACAACTTTGGTGTTCGTAAACGTTTATTGGAATATGATGACGTTATGAATGCGCAACGTGAAGTAGTTTACAAACGTCGTCGCCATGCTTTGCACGGAGAACGGTTAAAAGTAGATATCGCAAACATGATGTATGACACTTGCGAAGTTATCGTAGAAGAAAACAAAGGAACTAATGATTTCAAAAACTTTGAATTCGAATTAATTCGTTATTTTTCAATTACTTCTCCAGTAACTCAAGAAGAATTTTCTAGACTTTCTGCACAAGAATTGACAGGAAAAGTATATAAAGCGACTTTGGATTTCTATACAGAAAAAACTGCGAGAAGCGCAAGAGAAGCTTTCCCGATTATCAGTAATGTTTATGAAAATGAAAATAACCAATTCGAAAGAATCGTAGTTCCGTTTACAGATGGAATCAAGACTTTGAATGTGGTAACTGACTTGAAAAAAGCATATGAAACACGAGGAACACAATTGATTGGTGATTTTGAAAAAAACATCACTTTAGCAATTGTTGATGAAGCTTGGAAAAAACATTTACGCAAAATGGACGAATTGAAACAATCTGTTCAATTGGCGGTTCACGAGCAAAAAGACCCATTGCTTATTTACAAATTCGAAGCTTTCAACTTGTTCAGAGCTATGCTTGACAATGTGAATAAAGAAGTAATTTCTTTCTTATTCAAAGGTGATTTGCCACAACAAAATACAGCAAATATTCAAGAGGCAAAAGAGGTTGTTCGTCCAAAAGAAAAATTGACGATTTCAAAAGATGAAATTCCTAACACAGATGAAGCCGCAGCAGTAAATCGCGAAGCTGGCCAAACGCAAAGACCTCAAGTGACGGAAACTATCACAAGAGATCAGCCAAAAATCAATAGAAACGACAACGTTACTATCAAACATGTCATCAGCGGAAAAACTGAAAACATGAAATTCAAAAAAGCAGAAAGTTTATTGGCTTCTGGCGAATGGGTTTTAACGAATGAATAAATAAATAGATTTTTATATAAATAGAAATCCCCAATTGCAATTTGTGATTGGGGATTTTTTATATTTGGTAAAAAGTAAAATATGAAAGCTAAATCACTTCGCGCATTCATCGGAGCAAAAGACTTCGAAATATCAAGAAATTTCTACAAAGACTTAGGTTTTGAGGAAATCGTCTTATTTCATAATATGTCTCTTTTCAAAAAAGAAGAATTCGGATTTTATTTACAAGATGCATATGTCAAAGATTGGATCGACAACACGATGCTTTTTTTAGAAGTTGAAAATGTAAAAGACTGCTTTGAAGAACTTTTAGAATTAAATCTACCTGCAAAATACGGCAATGTAAGATTAACCCCAATTCAGCATAACGATTGGGGAAGCGAATGTTTTCTTCACGATCCTTCTGGAATATTATGGCATTTTGGAGAGTTTGCAAACTCTTAAGATAAAAATATAAAGCAAAAAAATAATTTAAATAAAAAAGATACTAGATATGAAAAGATATCTCAATTTTCTATTAACATTAAACATTAAAACAATCTATTTCAATTTAAAATATTTGCCTTTTAGACAAGCTATTAAATTACCAATTTATATTTCAAGCAAAGTATATCTGCGGTCAACTGCTGGCAAGTTGAAAATTGATTGCCCTATAAGCACAGGACTAATTAGAATTGGATATGGAGAAATCGGAATTTTCGATAAACAAAAATCAAGAACTATATGGAATGTTCCGGGCACGGTTATATTCAAAGGAAGATGTAATATTGGACATGGCTCTAAAATTTCTATTGAAACTAATGGCACGCTAATACTGGGCGATAACTTTACAATTTCTGCAGAAAGTTCAATAGCCGTTTCTTCAGAAATCCAATTTGGAAATAATTGTTTGTTGTCTTGGGATATCTTAATTATGGATACAGATTTTCACAAGATAAAAGACGAATTTGGCAATATTATCAATGCGCCAAAGCCAATTATTGTAGGAAACAATGTATGGATTGGATGTAGAAGTTTGATTTTAAAAGGAGCTAAAATTCCAAATAATTGTGTTATTGGCGCAGATTCAATAGTAAGCAAAGCATTGGAAAAAGAAAATGGCCTCTATGTTGGCAGTCCATGTAAATTGGTTAAAGAAAATATAACTTGGGAATTATAGTAAAATCGAACTTATCATTTAATAATCCTCGAACTTCACAAATCGGGGATTTTTTTAGCTATTTTTGCCCTCCTAAAAAGCCCAAAATGAACCTGACAAAAGAGCAAAAAGCCATTATAAATTCTTCTGGAAACATTAAAATAAATGCCGTTGCAGGTTCTGGAAAGACGACTACCATCTTAGAATACGCAAAAGCAAGACCAAAAAACAGCCGAATACTTTATCTCGCTTTCAATAAATCGGTTCGATTAGAAGCTTCTGATAAATTTTCAAAAAACAATTTGGATAATGTGACTGTAGAAACTGCACATTCTTTGGCTTACAAACACGTAGTTTTCAACTATAATTATCGTGTTCGGAATCAAGACTATAAAACCAATGAAATCGTTGAGCTTTTAAAATTACAAGGGAATTCAGAGAAACATTTTGAGTTTGTAATTGCCAATCACATCCTGAAATTCGTAGCATATTTTTGCAACAGTGATAAAAGAAAAGTTCAAGAATTAAATTATTTGGATATCGTTTTTGATGAAAAAGCCAAAAAAATAGCCAAGTCATTTTATGCCCAAATTGAAATGTACACCCGTCTTTTTTTGGCAAAAATGGACAAAGGCGAAATCGAAATCATGCACGATTTTTACTTAAAAAAATTTCAATTAGAAAATCCGAAATTGGCTTTTGACTATATTTTGTTTGATGAAGCACAAGATGCTTCGCCAGCAATGCTTGATGTATTCTTGAACCAAAAAGCTACAAAAGTAATTGTTGGCGATACGCATCAGCAAATTTATGGCTGGCGTCATGCAGTAAATTCCTTGGAAAAAGCAAAATTTAAGACTTTTAATCTTTCCACTAGTTTTCGTTTTAATCAAGATATTGCAAATCTGGCGATGGGCATTTTGGATTACAAAACACATTTTGACCACCCAGAAACGATTTCGATTTCTGGAAACGGGACAAATACAGAATTTAATTCTAAAGCAATTATTGCCCGAACCAATTTAGGATTGCTTTTAAAAGCAATAGAATATGTTACGGAAAAGAAAAATGTGAACGAGATTTATTTTGAAGGAAATATTAATTCATATACCTATGCAGATGAAGGTGCTTCTTTGTATGACGTTTTAAATCTACAGAATAAAAATCGAGAGATGATTCGGGATAAGTTGATTCGAGAGATGAAAACGATGAAAGAATTAGAGACTTATATTGAAAGTACTGACGATTCACAATTGGGAATGATGGTTGAAATCGTGAAAGAATATGGCAATAAAATTCCGGGAATCTTGAAATCAATTAAAGAAAAACATGTTGCAAACGAAGACAAACACAAAGCTAGAATCATCTTTTCAACTGTACATCGCTGCAAGGGAATGGAATATGACACGGTGCAAATAGTCAATGACTTCATGACCGAAGACCGAATTATAAAACTAAAACATTCTGATGAAGATATCAGTATTGCTCGAATGAATGAGGAAATTAATTTATTGTATGTTGCTGTGACACGAACAAAAAATACGCTTAATATTCCTGAGAAATTAGTTCCTAAAGGTTTTCCTATTTCAAATAATATCCATTTGATTAAAGAGCTACCCGAAAAGGCAGTTCCAAAAAAATATACTTTTCCTAAAAAAGAAACTCCGAATTACGCAGAAAAATCAAAAGAAACCAATAAAGATGCTTACCAGCCTTGGACAAAAGAACTTGATGAAGAACTGACCATTTTGTGGATGGAAGGCATTAATCCAAAAGATTTAGCCAAACATTTTGGAAGAACAAAAGGAGCAATTAGTTCTAGGATGAAAAAGTTAGAATTGTTTGATTAATACTATTTGCAGTTATGGAATTTCATATATTTGAATAAATAGAAACTAAATTATGATGGACAAAATAAAAGAATTACTACAACTTCTCTTAGCTGATTTTGAATTAGAAGATGACGACGAACAAGAAGAAATGCTTATCAATCTTGGCGGTTTTTTAAACGACCAAAAAGCATATCTGATAGAAAATGATGCTGAATGGGTTTTAGAAGCTGATCCTGGACACACATTGCAATTTGCTATTGCTAATGAGATAAGTGAATTTTTAATTATTGGCGACAAAATCGATGAAATCCACGAGCTTATTGTAGAAGAATTTGAAGGCGATTTTCCTGAATATCCTTATGAAAAAAAGTTTAATGCAACAGAATATATTGAATGGTTCACTGAAGAATTAGCGACTAATTATCCTACTTTAGAATTGATCGAATTTGGAGATAGTTTGAGTGACAGCATTCAGCTAATTTTAGTATTGAAAGATGATGTTGACCGAATTGAAGAATTGTGCAACGAGCTAAATATTCGTTTTAACAAAGCTGCAAATATTTTGAAATTTTAAATCTTAAAGAAAAACATAGATCTTCCAAATCCCAACACACTTGTTTGGAATTTTTTATTTTCAGAATCCACAGAAAGTAACAAACCTACCTAAAAGAGGAGTAGACGAAGGTATTTCTCAGATTACCCCACCTCTTTACCTGGGCAAACCGAGCTTTTTAGCAGGTGAACTTATTAATTAACTGAACTAGATCACTTTTTCGCTTAAATGGCAGTGGTTTTTGGCAGTCTGTCTTATAAATTTGCTGATTGACCCCACCTTCCACCTCGATCTACCGAGCTACCTGGTAGGATTGGACTCGTATTAACTGCTAAATTGTTTTTACCACTTATAAATTTTGGCTACTAAATCTCATTTTCAATGCTTTAAAAACAAGAATTTTGAATTTTCTGCAAATATTTTCTTATATTCAGCGTTGTAAAATGTAATTAACCAATTAAACCTCCAAATTATGAAGAACACATTTAGAATTTTAGGGATTGCGATGTTAGTTTTCACAATGTCTTTTACATCATTCAATGACAAAAAAATTATTGTAATCGATGCGGGGCATGGCGGTAAAGATCACGGTGCGAAATTTGAAAATCACATCGAAAAAGACATCGCAGAAGCGATTTCAAAGAAAATCCAAGCACTTGACAATAGTGAAGACATTGAAATCACATTGCTTCGTGACACTGACGAGTTTAAAACATTGCAAGAACGTGTTGATGCTATCAATAACCTAAATGCAGATTTGGTTATTTCACTTCATGTGAATCAAAATTCTAATAATTCAGTAACAGGAATTGAAGCTTTTGTCTCAGAGGATAATGCTAAATTTGATGTTTCAAAAACACATGCGGCAGAACTTTTATCTTCACTTTCTACAGAAACTTTAAAAAGCAGAGGTGTAAAACTAGCGCCATTTTTTATCTTGAAAAAGTCTAATAGTCCAGCCGTTACTCTTGAACTTGGCTTCTTGTCAAATGCTAATGACAGAAATTATATAACGAGCGAATATGGGCAAAACGAAATTGCTTCAAAGATTTTCAACTATGTAAGCAAATAATCCTAAAATATTTATAATATGAATCCCTGATCATGAAAACGGTTAGGGATTTTTTATATTTGAGCAAAATTGAAATAACAAACATGAAAAAACTCCTACTACTTTTATTGACAATTTTCACAACTTCAATGTATTCCCAAGATATTACTGGTGAATGGAACGGAATATTGAAAATTCCAGGAAAACAGCTTACAATAATCTTTAAAATAAGTAAGCTTGGTGAAGGTTATAGTGCCACACTTGACAGCCCTGATCAAAAAGTAACTGGCGTTCAAGTAACCACGACAACTTTTGTGAGCCCAGTTTTAAAACTTTCAATTGTGGGAGCGGGAATAGAATATGAAGGGATTTTAGGAGAAGATAAAATTATTAGAGGAAATTTCAAGCAAGGCGGAAATACTTTTCCAATGGATATTTCTAAAGAAAAAGTAGAAAAAACGCTTCCTAAAAGGCCACAAGAACCTGCAAAACCATATGCTTATAATTCAGAAGACATCACTTTTGAAAATAATAAAGAAGCTATAACATTGGCAGGAACATTTACTTATCCAAAGAAAAAAGGAACTTTTCCCGTGGTGATTTTAATCAGTGGCAGCGGAGCGCAAAATAGAGATGAAGAATTACTTGGACATAAACCTTTTTTAGTATTAGCTGATTATTTGACAAAAAACGGAATTGCAGTTTTGCGCTTCGATGATCGCGGAACGGCCCAGTCAAAAGGAAATTTTAGCTTGGCAACTACTGAGAATTTCGCAACTGATGTAGAAGCGGCAATAAACTATTTAAAAACTAGAAAAGAAATTAATAAATCAAAAATTGGTTTGATTGGTCACAGTGAAGGTGGCTTAATTGCACCGATGATTGCTTCAAAATCAAAAGATGTAAATTTTATAGTTCTTCTTTCAGGACCAGGAATTCGTGGCAGTGAGCTACTTTTATTACAGCAAGAATTGGTAAAAAAAGCTTCAGGCATAAGCGATACTGACATTGAGCAATCTAAAACTTTTTACAAAGGACTTTTTGAAATTATAACAAATGTAAAAAACGAGACAGAAATGCGAACTGCCTTTGAAAACTACTTAAAACTTTCACTGCAAACGATGCCCGACTCTGAAAAAGGAGGCATGAGCAATGCTGATTTTATTACACTCATGGAAAAGCAATTGCTTTCACCTTGGATGCAATATTTCTTAAAATATGATCCAGCACCTGCACTTGAAAAAGTTACTTGTCCTGTATTGGCTTTGATTGGTGAAAAAGATTTGCAAGTACCTCCAAAAGAAAACCTCGAAGCTATAAAAATTGCTTTAGAAAAAGGAGGTAATAAAAAAGCAACTCTTAAAGAATTGCCTACTTTAAATCATCTATTTCAAGAGTCAAACACGGGTTCACCTTCAGAATACGCTGAGATAGAGCAGACTTTTTCTCCAAAAGCTTTAGAAGAAATTAAAAACTGGATTAACGCTCAAGTCAAAGCAAAATAATTTTGTGATTAATTTGAAAATCAAAAAATTATCTTGATTTCTGAAATAGTATTCACTACATTTATTTAAAAATTACTAATACTTAAAATTCATAGAGCCATGGCAAAGAGTCAAGACGCAAAGAAAACCGTAAAAAAAGAACCTCTAAAAACGGCTAAAGAAAAGAAAGAGGAAAAAAGAGAAAAGAAAAACACTCCAAAAAGAGATTAATTTTATCCCCAGCGAAAGTTGGGGATTTTTTTTGCCAAACTTATCCAAAAACAATGCTTGAGATTTTCATTTTGGCTCTTGTTTTTTATATTTGTAAAAAAGCCAAAATAATTTAATTTATGGAGTTATACTACTCATTTTCTGTTCTTATCGTTTTAGCCTCATTTTTTGCTTATCTGAACATTCGATTTTTAAAATTGCCTTCCACAATTGGGATTATGATTATCGCAATGGTAAGCTCAATGTTGTTGGTTATCACCGGAAATATCTTTCCAAAAACCTTTCTTAACTTTTCAAAATTGATCGCCGAATTTGACTTTACCGAAGTCTTGATGGGCGCCATGTTAAACTTTCTGCTATTTGCCGGAGCAGTTCATATCAACTTAAAAGATTTGCGTGAACAGCGAGGCCCAATTATGGTTTTCTCGACTGTAAGCGTTATAATATCGACAATTGCCATTGGCGTAATCTTAGATTTTGTAACTGATTTGGCACATATTGACATTCCTTTTATTTATTGTTTGTTATTCGGAGCTTTGATTTCTCCAACCGATCCAATTGCTGTTTTAAGTATTTTAAAAGATGCCAAAGTACCAAAATCTTTAGAAACAAAAATTGCAGGTGAATCTCTTTTTAATGACGGCGTTGCTGTAGTAATTTTTGCTGTAATCCTGCAATTGGCACAAGATCCTGCGAGTGATTTTTCAATGGCACACGTTTCTTGGCTTTTGATTAAAGAAGCTTTAGGAGGCTTTATTTTAGGAACTGTTTTAGGGATTCAAGCTAGCAAAGCAATGCGTAAAGTGGACGATTACAAAGTTTCAGTTTTGATTACTTTATCAGTTGTAATGGGCGGTTATTTGATTGCACATGCGGCTCATATTTCTGGTCCGTTAACGATGGTTGCTGCCGGAATTATCATTGGAAATTATGGTAAAAAAACAGCAATGTCTCCAACAACAAAAGATTATTTAAATAAATTCTGGGAGCTTATTGATGAAATCTTGAATGCGATTCTTTTTCTTTTCATCGGATTTGAATTATTGCTTATTCCAGATATTTTGAGCTATTGGCCAATTGGAATTGCTTGTATTGGCATCGTATTATTCTCCAGATTTATTTCTATATGGATTCCTACTAAAATCATTCCTTTCAAGAAAAAATTTGAGACTTCCACAATTAAAATTTTAGTTTGGGGTGGACTCCGAGGCGGTGTTTCTATTGCTTTGGCGCTTTCAATTGCCGAAGGACCAAGCAAGCAAGTTATTCTAGCAATAACATATTTTGTAGTTGTATTTTCGATTATTGTCCAAGGATTAACAATTGGAAAATTGGCGAACAAAATCCTGCCAAAAGCTAAAACTGCTACTTTATAGAAATAAAAATCTGTGAATCTACGGTATAATTTTACTATAGATTCACAGATTTTATATCTTAAAATTATAAATAATCTGGTAAAACTTTCCCCGGATTCATAATATTTTTAGTATCAAAAACATTCTTTATTCCTTTCATCAAAAACAATTGAGTTTGGCTGAAAGCGATATCCATATAATTTTTTTGAACGTATCCGATGCCGTGTTCGCCTGACAAAGTTCCTTTTAAAGCAACGGTCAGTTCAAAAATCTCCCGAATTCCTTTCGGAATTTCGGTGTTCCAATCTTCATCAGACATCTCTCCTTTCACAATATTTACGTGAAGATTTCCGTCGCCTGCGTGACCATAGCAAACTGATTTGAATCCATATTTGTTTCCTATGGATTTGATTCCTTCTAATAATTTTGGCAATTCATATCTTGGTACGACGGTGTCTTCTTCTTTATAAATAGAATTTGCTTTAACTGCCTCTCCTACTGCTCTGCGTAATTTCCAAAGTGCATTTTTCTGGTCTTCAGAATCTGCAAAAAGAATTTCGTCAATATCAAATTGTTCTAAAACTTCAGTAATTTTTTCTGCTTCTGAAAATAAAACATCTGGATAATTTCCGTCTACTTCAATCAGCAAATGTGCTTTCACTTCATCTTTAATATTCAAACTAACGCCGTCTACAAAACGCAACGTCCAATCGATCGCATCACGCTCCATAAATTCTAAAGCACTTGGGGTAATTCCTGCTTTAAAAATTTTTGCGACAGCTTCACAGGCTTGACTAGAGTTAAAGAATGGAACCAACATTAAAATATTATGCGTGTTTTTCGGAAGCAGTTTCATTACGATCTTTGTAATAATTCCAAGTGTTCCTTCACTTCCGACCATTAATTGTGTCAGATTATATCCGGTAGAATTTTTCAGCGTATTCGCTCCTGTCCAAATAATTTCTCCGTTAGGCAAAACCACTTCTAGATTTAAAACATAATCTTTTGTCACGCCATATTTGACGGCTCTGGCACCACCCGCATTTTCGGCGACGTTTCCACCAATAAAACAGCTTCCGCGACTGCTTGGATCTGGCGGATAAAAAAGGCTTTTTTCAAGAACAGCTTCCTGCAAAGTTTGAGTTACAACGCCTGGTTCTACAGTTACTTGAAGATTTTGTTCGTCTATATATAAAATTTTGTTGAACCGATCCATCGAAAGTCCAATTCCTCCATAAATTGACAAAGCGCCACCACTCAAACCAGTTCGTCCACCAATTGGCGTGACCGGAATTTCATATTGAAAAGCCAATTTCATGATTTCAGAAATTTCTTCAACAGTGCCTGGTTTCAAGACTACGTTTGGCGGAAAAATATAATCTTCCGTTTCATCATGTCCATAATTTCTACGGGTTTCTTCGTCTAAAAAAAGAAATGACTGGCCAACAATCGCTTGAAGCTGGCCAATCATTTCTGGAGATAAAATATCAGTTTTCATAGTAGTAATTTCAATCGGTAATCGATTTTCAAAAATACTATTTTAATAATTTGTAGGCTTCGTTTTCTTATAAATAAAATGGTCTATCGAGTATTTTCCACTTCCGGTAACGAATAAAACTAAGTAAATCAAAAGATACAAAGCTGCCAATTCACGTTCTTGAAAACCTTGATCGCCGTGAACTACAAAAACAGCCATAATCATCGTAACAATCAACGGAATTACCACCAAACGTGTAGCAAAACCTACGAAAAGTAATCCCGAACAAACAACTTCAGCAAAAACAGCCAAACTTAAAGAAGCTGAATGACCGACACCTAGCGGATCTGGAAACTGACTGGTATCAGCACCTGACATCAGCATTTGCCATTTTCCGATTCCGTGAACTAACATAAAGCAACTAACCGTCGCCCTGAGTATAAACAGCATCATATTAGTAAAACCTTTGTTTTGTGCTGTACTGAAAATTTTCATCATGATTTCTGTGGTTTTTAAGTTGTATTCTAGAACTCTAAATTTACAGAAATTAACAAGATTAAAACGGCAATTGACGTTAAATTTTCTTTTTTAAATTTGGAAGAAATAGCGCTATGATTCCGATTAGCGGTAAAAAAGCGCAAATTTGGTAAACTCTTTCGATACCGATATGATCTGCAGTGTATCCTAATAAAGCCGAACCGAGACCACCCATTCCGAAAGCAAATCCGTAAAAAAGTCCAGAAACCATTCCTAACTTTTTAGGCAATAATTCTTGAGCATACACTAGAATTGCAGGGAAAGCAGAAGAAATAATAATTCCAATTACAACGGATAAAATTCCTGTCCAAAATAAATCGGCGTAAGGCAACATTAAGGCGAAAGGTGCGGCGCCTAAAACAGAAAACCAGATAACATATTTTCTTCCGAATTTATCGCCTAACGGTCCGCCAAGTAAAGTTCCAACTGCGCATGAAGCTAAGAATAAAAACAAGTGAAATTGAGCATCTTGAACAGAGAGGCTAAACTTTTCTATCAAATAAAAGGTAAAATAACTTGACATGCTTGCCATATAAAAGAACTTCGAAAAGATTAAAACAAGCAAAATTATTACAGAAATTATGATTTTATTTTTTGACAAATCAGGCAGAATGATTTCCACTTTTTTCTTCGAACGCAAAGTCAAATGATTGTCATACCAAATCGCAATATGTCTTAAGACAAACAAAGCAATCGTAGCAATAATAACAAAAATAAGAATATATCTTTGATCATTCGGAACTACTAAAAGAGCCACTAATAAAGGCCCGATTGCCGTTCCTGCGTTTCCTCCTAATTGAAAAACAGACTGTGCCAAACCGCGTTTTCCGCCGGAAGCCAAGAAAGAAATTCGAGAAGCTTCGGGATGAAATATGGAAGAACCAATTCCGACTAAAATTACTGAAATAATTATTATATAAAAATGATGCGCAAAAGACAATAGAACGATTCCGCAAAGTGTGAAAAGCATTCCGTAAATCTGGGAATATGGTTGTGGTTTTTTATCGGTATAAAACCCGACGAAAGGCTGTAAAATCGAAGCAGCCATTTGATACGCAAAAGTAATCAATCCGATTTGGGTAAATGACAATTGATAACTGTCTTTTAAAATTGGATATACTGACGGAATAACCGCCTGAAGCATATCGTTTAGCAAATGCGCAAAAGCGATTGAAAATAAAATTGGGTAAACCGTTTTTTGCACGTTATCAGTAATGGCTGGGGAATCTACATTGAGAGTATCTTTCATAGAAAATAAAATCTGCTGCAAAAGTACGTTTCAAAATGCAGATTAAATGATAAAAAAATGATAATTTCTGGGAAGATTTTTTTTATAAAATGCTCAAAATAAAATACCAAAAAGCCAAAGTCAAAAAAGAAATGGGGATTCCAAAACCAATCATCATACTGCTTAATTTAGGTTTCAAACCATAACTGGAAGCTAAAATTGCTGCGGTAATCATTGGCGCCATTGCCGATTCTAAAATAGAAACATCGACTTCGATTCCGTTTCCTCTCAAAATAAATTTGTAGCCAATTAAGAAGAATAAAGGCGTAATTATTAATTTGAAAAGCAATCCTAAAGTTAGGAAATTCCAATGCTGGCTTCGTCTGTCAATCTTCAATTGCAACCCGACAGCGACTAAAGCTATTGGCGTAACTGTATTTCCTAAACGCTGAAAAACAGATTGCAAGTCTTGCATAAAATCAAGTTTCAAAAGATTCATCATTACAGCCAAGAAAAAAGCAATAAATGGCGGAAAAAATAAAATTTTAGAAACAATTGCTTTTGGATTCGGAGTTCCTCGTGAATATAATGAAGCGATAATTATTCCCAATGTTGCCATCACAACAAAAGTTCCGGGTTGGTCTACGATGATTGCGGTTTCTAAACCTTTTTTGCCGTAAAGCGCTTCGATTACTGGAAATCCTACGAAGGAAGTATTTCCTAAGCCTCCTGTTAAAACCAAACATCCGATAAGTTTTCTTGACCAGCCGAAATATTTTCCTAATGAAGTAAAAAACAGAAAAGCTAATAAAAATCCGATCCAAGCTATTCCTAGTGGAAATAAAAGTTTTGTGCTAATCTCAATTTTTGGAATGTAGAATAAAGCTAAAGCGGGTAACGAAATATAGATGACAAATTGGTTTAAAACTTGGTGTGAATTCGCTGGAAACGCTTTGACTCTCTGCAAAGCGATTCCTAAAATCATACATAGAAATAGTAAAATTATGCTATCCATTTTTTATTATAACACGCAACTTTGAAACTTTGAAACTTTGAAACTTTTTTAGGCAATCTCAGCTTTCCACTTCTTCACTTTAAAATTCAAAAGCAAGATAATCAAAAAGCAAACTGTTCCACAGAAAAACATTCCGAAAACCATCGGGAAAGTTGTTCCGTTATGCAAAAGACTTACCAAAGCAGAAATTCCCGCGCCAGTAATCATTTGGATAAATCCGATTAATGCCGAAGCGCTTCCGGCGTTGTAAGTGAACGGTGCCAAAGCCAAAGCAGTGCAATTTGGAACTAATAATCCGAGTGAGAATAAAAACGTGAAAATCATTGCAATTAAAATCGCTGGCGACAATAAATCCAATCCGAATAAAACGAACATTAGAATCGAGATAAAAAGCAAAACTACGCTTGAAATTGTAATCACTTGAAGCGAAGTATATTTATTTAAAAGCAGACGATTTATCTGGCTTCCGATGATGAAACCCATTGCGTTACCACCGAAAACCCAGCCGTATTGCTGTTCTGTAAATCCGTGAAATTTCATAAAAACAAAAGGCGATCCACTGATGTAAGCGAACATTCCCGCCATGGCGATACTGCTTGCCAAAGCATAATATAAAAATGTTTTTTCTTGCAAGACATCTCTGTAATCTTTCAAAACATCTTTGGCTTTCAGTGATTTGGCACGATTCGGATTCTTGCTTTCTGGCAAATATAAAAATACTGAAACAATCAAAATAAAACTGAATGCCGTCAAGAAATAAAAGATCGTTCTCCATGTGGAAACTGTCAAAACCCAGCCACCGATTGTTGGCGCTAAAATTGGTGCAACTCCAACAATCAACATTAAAATAGAAAATATTTTTGCTATTTCAGAAACTGGAAATAAGTCGCGAACTACTGCCCTGCTTACCACCATTCCCACGCAACCGCCTAACGCTAAGACAACTCGCATTGCGATCAGCCAATTAATGTCTGGCGATAAAGCGCATCCGATTGAAGCCAAAAGGAATAATGAAAGTCCGAAAATCAACGGTTTTTTCCTTCCGAATTTATCAGTAATTGGTCCGTAAAATAATTGTCCGATGCTGATTCCGATGAAGTAACTTGTCAGCGATAAAGCTACTTGCGAAATGTCAGTATTCAACGATTTTGCAATTGAAGGAAATGCGGGAAGATACATATCGATGCTGAATGGCGCCAAGGCAGACAAGCCTCCAAGGATGAAAAGTATGGAGTATTTTTGTTTTGTGGTCATAAATTTGTAGGAATATTTTGTGGCGCAAAATTAAGGCTTGGATATTTGTTTGAAGGGATTTGTTTCTTAAATAATTCTTAATAAAAACCCTTTGATTGAATTAAAACAACTACATTTGTAATATAATTTATTACAGTATGATTTCAGGTAAATTCGCCATAACGCTTCACATTCTTACGTTGCTTTCAAAGTTTCCAGACGAATATTTGTCTTCAGACTTTATCGCGGGAAGTATGAACCTGCATCCGGTTTTGGTTCGAAAAGAAATTGCCAACCTGAAGAAAAATCATATTGTGGAAAGCAAAGAAGGAAAAAATGGCGGTACAAAATTGCTCAAACCTGCTTCTCAAATCAATCTTGATGACATTTTTAAAATGACTTTTGAAACCGTTTCTTTGGGTTATTCAAAAAATGACCCGAATCCAGATTGTCCTGTTGGAAAACAGATTAACCAGAAGCTTGATGAATTATACTTAGATATCAATCAAAAAATCAGCAAGCAATTAAGTGGGATTTCTTTAACGGAATTTTCAGATAAATTCTAGCCTTTTTTTTATATAAAACTGTAACATTTTTTATTACTTATAAATAAATACTTATGAAAATCGCAATTATCGGAGCCACTGGCTTCCTTGGCAAAAGCCTTACAAATGAATTATCAAACCGCAAACACGAGGTTACGGCAATTTCCAGAACCACACAAGAATCTGACAAAGACAACTTAAAATATGTTGCCGCTGACGTTTACAATGTAGAAGCTTTGTCTGCAATTTTAAAAGGTCACGACGCCGTTATCAGCGCATTTAATCCAGGTTGGACGAATCCCAATATTTATGCTGACTTCTTAAAAGGAGCCAAAGCAATTCAGGAAGCGGTAAAACTTTCTGGCGTGAAAAGATTGATTACTGTTGGTGGCGCTGGAAGTTTGTACATCGACGGAAAACAATTAGTTGACGGTCCAGATTTTCCTGCTGACATCAAACCGGGAGCAACTGCAGCTCGTGAATATTTAGATATTATTAAAGAAGAAAAAGATTTGGATTGGGCATTTTTCAGTCCGGCGATCGAAATGCATCCTGGAATTACTACTGGAAGAACTGGTAAATACCGTTTAGGCGCTGACAATCCTGTTTTTAACGACGAAGGAAGAAGCATTCTTTCGGGCGAAGATGTGGCGGTTGTTTTGGCTGATGAAGTTGAAAATCCTAAGCATCATCAAGTTCGTTTTACGGCGGCTTATTAAGTTGCTAAGTTTCAAAGTCCCAAAGTCCCAAAGTCGCAAAGTTTCAAAGTGAATAAAAGAATGGTAAAGACGAAAGTCGAAAAGCTATTTTGCATATCAACTTTGAAACTTTGCGACTTTGAAACTTACCTCCTTTTCCCTACTTTTACTTTTCAAAACATCGAAAGTGTCCAAACCAAATCCACATAAATCAGCTTTGCAAGAAAAAGACGGAATCCCACAGCCAGAAAGTATTGGCAAGGAATCTGTTGCCCAAATAATTCAATCTCGAAAGCGCCAACCTTCGGCAGAAGAATTGATTTCTGGAATTTTAAAAGGAGACAAAACGGCTTTATCTCGAGCAATTACTTTGGTGGAAAGCACGAATCCGAAGCATTTGGAAAAAGCAAATCAAGTCATTCAAGCTTGTTTACCTTATGCAAATAATTCGGTGAGATTAGGAATTACGGGGGTTCCTGGCGTTGGAAAAAGTACTTTTATTGAAGCTTTTGGAAAATATTTGACTTCTAACGGAAAGAAAGTCGCGGTTTTGGCGGTTGACCCAAGTAGCACGATTTCCCACGGAAGCATTCTTGGCGATAAAACCCGAATGGAAGAATTGGTCAAAGATGAAAACGCCTACATCAGGCCTTCCGCTTCTGGCGAAACTTTGGGTGGTGTTGCTAGAAAAACTCGCGAAACGATTATTTTATGTGAAGCTTGCGGTTTTGATACGATTGTCATTGAAACTGTCGGCGTTGGCCAAAGCGAAACTGCCGTTCACAGTATGGTTGATTTTTTTTTATTGCTAAAAATTTCTGGTGCAGGCGATGAATTGCAAGGAATTAAACGCGGCATTATGGAAATGGCCGATGCAATCGTAATCAACAAAGCCGACGGAGATAATATCAAAAAGGCCAATCTTGCCAAAACAGAATTCAATCGCGCGTTGCATTTATTTCCTGCAAAAAGCTCTAGCTGGCAACCAAAAGTGATTACGGCAAGCGCTATAACTCACGACGGAATTTCAAACGTTTGGGAAATGATTTCGGAGTATTTAAATCTTACGAAAGAAAATAATTATTTCAGCGAAAGACGCCAAGACCAAAACCAACATTGGCTTTTGGAAACCATAAATGAACAATTGAAAACGAATTTCTTCAATCATCCGGAGATTAAAAATTTATTGGAAGAAAATAAAAAAGCGGTGCAAAACAATGAAATTTCACCGTTTGCCGCCGCTTCTATTTTGCTTGAGAAATATTTTAGATAGCAGATTTCAGTTTGCAGATTTCAGGACTTTGATTACCTTAAAAATTTCAGACTAAAGAAACTTGTTTGGATTTCTCATCATATAGTTTAGCAATTTCCCAACTTCCAAACTTTTTTCAGTTAAACTGTTGAATGCTTCCAAATTCAAATAACCACAGGAATAGGCGTATTCTAACCAAACTTGGGTTTCAGAATTTTCAGCATCACTATCAGTAAGTTTTGAAATAAAATGTTTTTCATAAACTCTTTTTCTCGTAGCTTCCGCAATATTTGCGGAAACACTTCTCGAAGACCTTCGCGCTTGATCCGTAAGTGAGAATTTTTCCTCTGAAGGAAAGTTTTTAGACACTTCAAAAATTGCCATCGCAACTTCAAAAGATTTTTTATAGGCTAATAAATCTTGGAATCTCATATAATTAATCTGTTTGGTTTATATATTTTCTAAACTCTAAATCAACTGCAATCTATAATCGGTGTTCCGACATCTGAAAACTGCTATCTGAAATCTGAAAAATTTTTACTCCTCGTATCTCCCAACTTCTCGATCATAAAAATCATTCGCTTCTATAATTAAAGTTTCCATAACTTCGTTAAGTTCGCCTTCGTCAAGGTCTTCAGCCTCTTCTAAAAACTCCACTTCGTCGTCTTTTAAATTGATTATGAATCGAGGATAATCCATGTGGATAATGAAGATATCTTCTGGAAAATCGGTGTTGTCTCCTAATAAAAATTTTGGTAATTCCATTTTTGAGTTATGAATTATGAGTTGCTGTTGGCAATCTCCTTATCTGTTTCTGAACTAATGATCAATTTTTTGGTCAAATAATTAAAGCGAATATACAAAAATACTGCGGCAACTGTCAAGCCTGCCAACAATCCGATCCAAATTCCTGTTGCTTTTAGTTCTGTGAATTTTCCTAAATAATAGGAAATAGGAAAACCTACAACCCAATACGCCGCAAAAGTGATATACATTGGAATCTTTACATCTTGCAAACCTCTCAACGCACCTAAAACTACGACTTGAATTCCGTCAGAAATTTGGAAAACTGCCGCAACCAAAAGCAATTTCGCTGCAATTGCAATTACTTCTTCGTTGTCTAAAACCAACATCGTGTTTTCCATATTCAAGAAAAAATGTGGCAAAAATTGGTGGAAAGCGATAAAGAAAATTGCAAAAACTGTTTCTAAAATTATGACTAACAAGAAAATGGATCTTGCCACAACTACTAATTTTTTAAAATCAGACAATCCTTTTTGGTTGCTCACACGAATCATTGCCGCAACGCTCAATCCCATCGCAAACATAAATGTAGCCGAAGCCAAACTCAACGCAATTTGGTTCGCCGCCTGACTTGTTTTCCCTAAAGAACCTGAAAGCCAAATTGCTGCCGTGAACAAAGCTACTTCGAAAAACATCTGCATTGCTGACGGAAGTCCGAGATTTATGATTTTGTTCAGCATTGATTTCTTGATATCTTGAAAACTGAAATTCTGGAAATACGCTTTTAATTTGCTGTTTTTTGACAAAATTACGTGCATAAAAATCAGCATCATAAATCTTGAAATTACGGTTCCCAAAGCAGCGCCGATGATTCCCATTTTTGGAAAAATCCAGATTCCGTAGATCAATAAATAGTTTAAGATTACGTGAACGACATTGGCCATAATAATTGCATACATCGAATATTTTGTCATTGAAAGTCCGTCAGCAAACTGTTTGTAACCTTGATAAACCACCATTGGAATCAATGAAAAAGCAACCCAATCTATATAAGGTCTTGCCAAAACAATTACTTCTTCTGGCTGTCCCATATAATTCATCAGCGGTTTTGCCAAAACGATTACTCCAAATAAAGAAATTCCTAAAATGGTGCATAAAAATAATCCGTGATGAAAAGCAGAACGAATATCGTCTGTATTTTTTGAAGCATCTGCTTGTGCTACTATTGGAGTTATTGCAGTAGAAAATCCTATTCCTAAAGAAATAGCTATAAAAATAAAACTGTTTCCGAGAGAAACTGCCGCCAATTCTGCCGAGCCTAGTTTTCCGACCATAATATTGTCAACTATTCCTATTAAAGTATGGCCAAGCATTCCCAAAATAATGGGATATGCTAATTTTAAATTATGGGAGAATTCTCTTGTGTATTGCTGTAAGTTCACGATTAAGTAAATAATTTGTGGCGCAAAGATAGGAAGCAGTATGTAATTTATCCTCTAAATACTTATAATTAAATAATTTAAGACAAAAACAGATTATTTCACAATAACCTAGCGCCCAATATCTTAAAGCTTTGTCAATCTTTTAACAATATTTTAAAATTTAACATTAGGAGACGTAGTTATAATATGACTAAATTTGGATAAAATATTAATAATAAAACCTAACCCTATGAAAAATTTAAAAAGAATTTCTGCAATGTTCGCACTTGGCCTTTCCCTATTGCTGACGTCGAATGCAAATGCACAAGAAGAGTCAATTATTGGAGACACTAAAAACTATGATCAAGGATTCCGTTTAGGATTTGGTGCCAATGTAGGCTATGTATTTGAAGATGCCTATGATTTTTCTCTAGGAATCGACGCAAGACTTCAATATGATCTTTCAAAAAGAACTTCTATAACATTGACAACTGGCTTCACTAATCTTTTTGTAGGAGAAGATGACATCAAAGACATTGGATTTATTCCTGTAAAAGCGGGGTTTAAAGCCTTTGTTTGGGAAGATCAATTTTATGTATTAGGAGAAATTGGAGCTGGTTTTGCAGTAACTAATGATTATGACGACACTACATTAATTTTGGCTCCAGGAATTGGTTATGCTAATAAATATTTTGATGCGAGTCTTCGTTATGAATATTACAATGACCTACCGACATTTAAAGGTACAAATGGTGAAGGTGTTGGACAAATTGCACTTCGTCTAGCATATGGATTTCAGCTTTAAACATTTAGCTAACACACAAAAAAGCCCTGGATTCCAGGGCTTTTTTTATTCTTCTTTTTCTAAAATTGCTTTGTAGGTTGCAATATGATCCTTCACTTTATCTTCCAATTCAGGCTCTTTAATATCAGTGTAACCTGACAAGACATCTAAAATTGTTTTTGACACAATATATCTTGCCATTTTTTTATCATCAGCAGGAATTACATACCAAGGCGCTTTTTCAGTAGAAGTTGCATTAATTACTTCTTCATAATAATTTTGATAATCGTCCCAAAAGTTTCTTTCTTTTAAATCTCCTGGTGAAAATTTCCAATTATGTTTTGCCTTTTCCAAGCGTCGCAATAATCTCTGGCGTTGCTCTTCTTTGCTCAAATGCAGAAAAAATTTCAAAACAATCGTACCGTTTTCGGCAATATGCTTTTCAAAATTAATGATCTGTTCCATTCTTTTTTTCCAAAAATCTTCCGGAATATCCTCAATACTTTCAATTCCAGGCAAATTTTCATTCAATATATATTCGGGATGAACACGTGTCACTAAAACATTTTCATATTGTGTTCGATTAAAAATTGCGAATTTCCCTTTTTCTGGCAAAGCAATATAATGTCTCCAAAGAAAATCATGTTCAAGTTCATTAGAATTTGGCGTCTTAAAACTATAAACCATCACACCACGCGGATTAAATTGCTTAAAAACTTCTCGAATCAAGCTGTCTTTTCCCGAGGTATCCATTCCTTGAAGACAAATCAAAACACTATATTTATTGTGAGCATACATCGTGTCTTGAAGTTCGCCAAGTTTCTTTCGAGTTTTTTTCAATTCACATTTCACCTCTTCCTCAGTGCTTTTTATCTCTAATTTTGTCGGTATTTTTGATAGCTTTTTCGCTTTTACTATCTTAAAATCCAGTGTATTTATCTTTTTCATAGTTTTTGCTTTACATAAATGTATATATTTATCAGTAAATTTCCGTTTTATTAATATATTTTTAAGTAGCTATTCCCGCTTTCCGCTCCAATTTTTTTTGAAAACCGCTTTTTTTGCTAAAAGAAAAAAGAGCTTCCACTGGTCGCTTTTTTTATTTTGCAAAAAATAGCGCTTCTCTAAAAAAGATTTATGCTGCAATCGGGGCTAAAAAATCCAAATTATGCATAAATTCAAACTCGAATTATTATTTCAGATTATCGGAATCGGTTCTGCTTCCGGACTTATTTACAAAGACAATACCTTGTTTTTAATCGCTGACAATAGTAGTATTCTTTATGAATATAACATTGAAAGAAGCAGTTTAGAAACATATCCGCTATTAGAATCAAATGAAGATGCTGTCAAAAAAAATATTCCCAAAAAGATAAAACCAGACTTTGAATCAATCGCTGTTTTTGGAGAAAACTGTTATATTTTTGGTTCTGGTTCTACAGAAAACCGAAACAAAATGATTCATTTTGATATCAATAAAAAAGAAAAGATTGCAGAAACTGATGTGACTGATCTTTATTTAGTCATGCAAAATTTTGGAAACATCAAACCCGATGAATTCAATATTGAAGGCGCAATTTATAATGGCGAAAAATGGTTTCTTTTTAATCGCGGAAATGCCGGACCAAGAAAAAACGGAATTTTCACCATTGCCGGAAAAAATCTTACTGATGATTTCTCTGTTTTATTCAACTCTTATACGCTTCCAAAAATTAAGGGAATAGAAAGCACATTTACTGACGCTGTAATGGTTAGAGATAAAATATATTTCTTGGCAACTGTTGAAAATACACAATCAACTTATGAAGACGGAATTGTTTATGGCACTTTCATCGGCCGATTAGATGTTGAAAAAATGAAAATTGATTATACACAAAAAATTAGTGATAAACATAAATTTGAAGGTTTGTCAGTTTTATTGGAAGAAGAAAAAAGCATAGAGTTCATGCTTTGCGAAGACAATGATACTGAAACTTTAGAGTCAAATATTTATAAGCTTACTTTAGCGAAATAGAAAAAAGCAAAATTTAGTCAAAAGGTCAAAGTTAAGAATGAATTTATCAGGATAGCTTTTGCCTTTTGGCAAATTATTTTAAAAAAAAATACTTCCCTCCCAACCTTTCTCTTTAAAAATCACTCTATATTAAAAACACTTCAATTGTGATAGACGAAAAATTAATAATAGAGTGCAAAAAAATGCAACGTGATTCACAGCGAAAGCTTTATGAACTCATGGCACCTAAGTTGTACCAAACTTGCAAGAGGTATTTAAAAAAAGAGGAAGAAATTGAAGAAACATTGGCAGATGCTTTCTATATTATTTTTACAAAACTTGATCAATTAAAAGAAATCTACGCTTTTGAAGCTTGGGCTAGAAAAATTGCAGTCAATCAATGTCTTCTGACGTTAAAGAAAAATGTAAACTTCAACATTTACATTAACGACATGAAGATCGAGCCGAAATTGGAAAGTGCTGAAGACACTTTTCTTGAAGCCGAAGATTTACTAGAATTGCTAAATCACATTCCAGAAGGATGCAAAACGGTTTTTAATCTTTTTGCAATTGAAGGTTTTTCTCATAAAGAAATCGCTTCAATGCTTGGAATTTCTGAGGGAACATCGAAATCACAATTGAATGCTTCTAGAACGAAATTAAAAGAATTAGTCAACAATCTTTATTATCAAAAAGCAAAATAGTAATGGACAATCAAGATAAATTATACAAACAATTTCAAAATGCTTCGCAAAAAGCACCCGAAAAAGACTTCCCTGCCATGGATAAAATCTGGGGTAGAGTCGAAGAAAAACTCGATAAAAAAGCGCTTTCAAAAGAAACTAAGCTTTGGAAAAAAATTGCAATTGCAGCATCAATTTTATTGATAATTACTTTAGGTTCTCAGTTTTTAAAATTGCAAAATGAAAAAAATATTGTTGCTCCAAAAACCGAAATAGTGACTAATGAAATTGAAAAATCTGAAATAAAATCGAATGAAGAAAAGATAGTTTCTATTCAAAAAGATAATTCAATTATTAGAGAAAATGCCTCAGAAATCCTTAAAACAGAAGTAAGCAAGCAACAAGATTATGCTAACAATGATAAAATTATTACTTATGACACACTTGCAAATCCTACAATAATAAAAGAAACAGATGAAGAAAGTACCAAAGATTTTGGATATTTTTCAAGGAAATCTAAATTTGATGCAGTTGGAGTCAAAAGAATTCATGAAGAGACAAATTTTACAGCAAAAAGTGCAAGTTCACAAGTTATAGTTCAAAAACAGTCGCCATTGTATATAATCAACGGAAAAGCTGTCACGATGAACGAAAACAAAAGTAACACAGCGAAAATTTTAAACGACACTGACATTGATTCTATTGAAGTTTTGACTGAACCTTTATATATTATTAATGGTGTCGAGTATTCAGAAGAAGATCTTTTCGGAACAAATCCTACAAGCCCATATGCGCCTCTAAATAAACAGAAAATTTTATCAACTAAAATTTTGCAAGGTGAAGAAGCAACTTCAATTTATGGTGAAAAAGGTAAAAAAGGTGTTGTAATTATTTCTACGAAAAACAATAAACCTATAGAAAAAAAGAACTAAAAGAGGCCACAATTTACTAATTTACAGAATTATGAAAAACCAAAAAACATTTTCATTAGTCATTCTTACGCTTATTTCTTACTTTTCTTATGCCCAAGAAAATTCAAAAGATATTATTGCAACAAGAGAAACACCTGCAATTATTTTTAAATCAACAACTATTAATAGTCCTGTAATTTTGATTGACGGAATAATTTCAAATGACAGCATTTTAAGAACTATTGATCCTGAGAATATTCTATCTATAAATGTTTCAAGAGATACTATTTTGGATTCAATTTATAGAAAAGAAGGGAGAAATAAAGTGATTATAATCAAAACTAAAACCTTTGATGAGAAGAAATCTCAGAATACAAAAAAAAACTCCAAAAAAACGTCTGAAGAAAAAAATAAAAATACTCAAACCAATTAAATCGGTATTATGAAAAATTTGCGTTTCTTTTTGTCAAGTTTACTATTATTGCTTTATACGTTAACTTCTGCGCAAGAAATTGGATGTACCAAACATATTGTTATTTCAGCTAAAATGAATTTTGAAGAAGATTTAAAAAAGGGTAAAATCACAATTTATTTACAAGGAGGAATTGTTTCTGTAATTAAAAATGAAGATCATCAATTTGAACAATCTTATGGAATAGCATACCATGATTTTGGATGTGTAGTCCCTGGAGATTTTAAATATTATCAAAGCTATAATCATTATGCATTTGAGTATTTAAAAGAAAAATATGGTACTGATTGGCAAAAAAAAATGAATTCAAATGCTTTTGGCTGGAATACCTGGACAAAAGTTTAAAAAAGTAATTTTGTGATTGTCCCTTTTTGTTCTTGGCTTTCAATTTTGAATTTGCAGTTTATTTTCTCTGCAAGATTTACGACTAATTGTAGTCCGATTCCAGAACCTTTTTCTCCATTCGTCCCTGTTCTCGAAGAAATTTCATTATTCATAATTTGATTGATTATTTCTTCGGGAATTCCAATTCCGTTATCACAAATACACAATTCGTTTGAAGTAGAAGTGATTGAAATTATTCCGTTTTGAGGCGTAAATTTAATAGCATTTGAAAGTAAGTTACGAAGAAGAATCGTAATGATCTCAATATCAGAGTTTATTTTTTTGAGGTTTAAGACATCTGTATTGATCGTAATATTTTTACTTTGATAAGAAGGTTTGTAAATTTCTAAAATACTTGACAGAAGCTCTTGAAAATTGATTTCTGTTTCTTTCAGGCAAATTGCATTAAAATTTAATTTGGCCCAATTGAAAGTATTGTCTAATAGTTCTAAAACTTGTGAAGACTGTTCATTAATCAAGTTAATTAATGAAATGAAGTCTGCATTAGAAATTTCAGTATTTGCCGCCATTGACGAAATTGACATTAGATTGGCCACCGGACTTCTCAAATCATGACCGAGAATAGACAACATTCGGTCTTTATTTTCATTGATGTTTTTAAGTTCTTCTTGAAATTTTATTTCTTTATCAAGATCGATAAAGGCAACAACATGAATTTTATTAATAACAGAAGCCTTAATTTCATACCACCTTTTGGTTCCATTTTTACAAGTGACATGAGATTTATTTTTAACGAAAATCTTTCCTTTTTGTTCTGATAAAAGTTGTTCATTATCCCAGTCAGAAATTACCTTATTCATGTAATCTTGCTCAGGATAAGCATGCTCATACCAAGCTTCAATAGTAGGAATTTCCTCTAAAGAATAGCCTATTTCTTCTATAAATTTTTCATTCAAATAAGTATTGAAATGAACATTGCCAATGACTTCTGCAATGATAAAAGGATAGGGAAGAAAGTCTGCAACGCCGTGCAATTCAATCCTTGAAACATTTAAATTGCCCACATCTTCAGGAATCATATTTTCTGATTTGATGTAGGCAATTTAAGCAATTAATTGATTCTATGTAAATTACTTTTCAATTTCTCGCAAGCTATCCATTTTTTTATGTTCTAAGAAACCTTTAATGTCTTCAAAATGCTCTTTGACGCGTTTGTTTCCAAATTCAAAAACTTTCGTTGCCAATCCGTCTAAGAAATCCCTATCGTGCGAAACTAAAATTAAAGTTCCATCAAAATCACGAAGCGCATCTTTTATAATATCCTTAGTTTTCATATCCAAGTGATTCGAAGGCTCATCTAGAATCAATAAATTCACTGGCTCAAGCAACAATTTAATCATTGCCAAACGTGTTTTTTCTCCTCCAGAAAGCACTTTTACTTTTTTAGTAGTATCATCTCCGTGAAACATAAATGCTCCCAAGATATTTTTAATCTGAGTTCTAACTTCTCCGACTGCAATGTTGTCGATGGTTTCAAAAATCGTAGCATTTTCATCTAATAAAGAAGCTTGATTTTGAGCAAAATAACCAATTTGCGCATTATGACCGACTTCTACAGAACCACTGTCGATACCGATTTCTTTCATAATAGCTTTAATCATTGTCGATTTACCTTCACCATTTTTTCCTACAAAAGCTACTTTATCTCCTCTTTCAATTACGATATTTGCGTCTTTAAAAATCAATTTATCGCCATAGGATTTCTGCAAATCTTTTACAATCACAGGATAATTTCCAGAACGTGCCGCAGGTGGAAACTTTAGTTTTAATGCTGAAGTATCAACCTCGTCAACTTGCACAATTACTAACTTCTCAAGCATTTTAACACGTGATTGCACAGCATCTGTTTTTGAAAAAGTCCCTTTAAAACGGTCGATAAAAGTTTGATTATCAGCAATCATTCTTTGTTGCTCGTCATACGCTTTTTGCTGGTGAATTCTTCTATCTTTTCTTAATTCTAAGTAATGAGAATATTTTGCTTTGTAGTCATAAATTCTTCCCATTGTTACCTCAATCGTGCGATTTGTGATGTTGTCGACGAAAGCTCTATCGTGAGAAATTACCACAACGGCTTTAGCAGAATTGATTAAGAAATCTTCTAACCATTGAATCGATTCGATATCCATGTGGTTAGTTGGCTCATCCAAAAGAATCAAATCTGGTTTTTGCAATAAGATTTTTGCTAATTCGATTCGCATTCTCCAACCTCCAGAAAATTCTGAAGTTGGACGTGTGAAATCTTCTCTTTCAAAACCTAAACCGATTAGAATTTTCTCAACTTCCGCTTCATAATTCACTTCCTCAATCGCATAAAATTTCTCGCTTAAATCAGAAACTCTCTCGATTAATTTCATGTAGTCATCTGATTCATAATCTGTACGAACTGTCAACTGCTCGTTCAAATGATCAATTTCAGCTTTCATTTTAAAAACTTCTTGAAAAGCTTTTGACGTTTCTTCCATTACTGTTGCATCATCTTTAGTCAGCAAATGCTGTGGAAGATAAGCGATTACCGCATCTTTTGGTGCAGAAATATTTCCGGTTGAAGGTTTGCTTTGTCCAGCAATTATTTTCAGAAGCGTAGATTTTCCAGCTCCATTTTTACCCATAAGGGCAATTTTGTCATTTTCATTTATCGCAAAAGAAACATCGCTGAAAAGTGTTGTTCCTCCAAATTGTACTGAAATATCGTTTACTGTAATCATTTAGATTATTGATTGTTGGATTATTAGATGATTCGATGGCTCGAATTTTCAAGCTGCAAAGATAACTTAATTAAGGAATTAGGCAATTTGAAAAACGTATTGCAAGAGCTTTTCTATAAAAATAAAAATATTGGCTTATATTTATATTCTAAGATTTCATAAAAATGATAAAAGCGACACCTTTCTACACCAGACTTGCTCATGTTTTAATTTCCATAATTTGTATTTTTTATTTAGCAATTATCGGACAAACTTTGCTTGCTCCGTTAATTTTTGCATTTTTATTTGCCTTACTGCTTTTGCCTTTTTCTAATTTTTTAGAACGCAGATGGAAATTTCCACGATCGCTTTCGTCGGCTATAGTGTTGCTAACTTTAATTATGGGAATTTCTGCAATAGTATTTTTGTTATTAAATCAACTGAGTGATTTAACCAATGATTTGCCAGCTTTTAAGGCCCAACTTTTAGAAACTTCCACACAAATTCAAGATTGGATTTCTGATACTTTTCACGTTGATAATAGTGAACAAATCAATTATATAAATTCTGCTACAAGCGACGCTGTTAGCCAAGGAACATCACTTCTTGGACAAACTTTACTATCAGTTTCTTCACTAATGCTCTTTTTGGTTTTTATCTTTTTATATACTTTTTTCATCCTTTTACATCGAAGATTACTTTTAAACTTCTTGGTTTCATTGTTTAATGAAAAACATTCTGCAACCGTTTATGACGTTGTTTCAAATATTCAATACATTGTAAAAAAATACATAGTTGGCTTATTTCTTCAGATGCTAATTGTATCCATTTTTGCTTGTATTTCTTTCGAAATCATCGGAATAAAATATGCTTTTTTACTCGGATTAATTACTGGAATTTTCAACATTATTCCTTATATCGGAATCTTAACAGCTTCGCTATTAACCATTTTGCTGACATTTTCAACAATGGGTTCTACTACAGTTTTGTTCGTCTTGGGAACTATTTTTGTCATACATTTAATTGACAGCAATTATATTATGCCGAAAATTGTTGGTTCAAAAGTGAAGATAAATACCCTGACTGCATTAATTGGTTTGGTTCTTGGAGAATTAATTTGGGGGATAAAAGGAATGTTCTTATCGATTCCAATTATTGCTATTTTTAAGGTAATTTTTGACCGTGTTGACGGATTGAAACCATGGGGATATGTTTTGGGAGAAGACGAACATGTTGCTACTTCAGAAGTCATTGAAATTCAAGAAATTGACAGCTCTGAAAAATAATTAGATTTTTAGATTTTTCAATTCATACCAAACTTCTTCGGTTCCATCTAATTCAAAAGAATTCACATATTTCATTCCGACTTTTTCAAGGATTTTTCGAGAATTTAAATTGTCGAAATCAGCATAGGCATTGATCATAGGAAGCTTCATTTCGTCAAAACCAAAATCCACAAAAGCTTTTGCCGTTTCAAAAGCATAGCCTTTTCCCCAATGTTTTTGAATAAATCGGTAACCTAAATCATAGAAAATTTCGTATCCATTGACATTTTTTTCTAATTTTAAGCCACTCCAACCTATAAATTCGCCAGTTTCTTTTAAGATTACAGCCCACCGGCCTATTCCGTTTTCAAGATATTGCTGGCGAATATTAGCAATCATTTCACGGCTTTCTTCAATAGATTTCACAGGATTATTTCCCAAATAAATATGCACTTCGGGATTTGAATCAAGCTCAAACATTCCCAAATCATCTGTTGGAAGTAGCTCTCTTAAAAATAATCTTTCTGTTTCTATTGAAGTTTTCATCGTTGTATTTTATTGTATGCTCACTTTAAAATCTGTAATCACTGAGTCTGCTTTTCCATACTTTGACTCATCAATAAACAATTCTACTGCCAATTTTGAAGCAGAACCCAAAATAATATCAGATTGATTATTATTTTTCATAATCACATCAATTCCCACTTCTTCCAATTTTGTTTTCAACGCTGTTGCTAAAATCTCGCTTCCAGAAAACACTTTCATTAATCCCATTTCTAATTTTATTTTAGTTTAGTATATTTTTTATTTCTTCTTGGTATTCTAAATTGTAATTAATTCTGTTGTGTTCTTGATTTTTTAAGATATAAAGATGGTCTTCCGATTTGTATAATTTGCTCAATCGAACCGAATTTTCAAACGTAATCAAAGCATCCATCTCTCCATGAAAAAGATAAATCGGAGCTTTTACTTTCGGAATATATTTATTCGTTTCAAATTTATATCGCTTTATAAAATTAGGAACAAATGGCAATTTCGAATTAGACAATTCTCCAAAATTAAAATAAGCAGATTGCAAAATCAGTCGCTTCGGATTATTTTTAGAAGCTAAAATCGTCGCTGGTCCAGAACCAATGGAATATCCAATTATTGAAATTTTATCTTCCGAATATTTCGTTTTTAAGAAATCATAAACAACATCAATATCTTTATTAAATTGGGTTTCATCTTCAATTTTCCCCCTCACTTTTCCCATAACCGCGATAATCTATTATAAAAAAATCATAGCCAATTGAATTGTAAAATGCTGCTTGTTTTCCCCAAGAATCTACAGCACCCATATTTCCATGAAGAAAAAAAACGAGTCCTTTTGAGTCTTTAACTTTAAACAATAATCCGTTTAAATTTGTTTTATCAAACGAGGAAATATTGACTTCTTCAAAATCAGAATCGAATTTATATTTGAAATCTTTTGCTAAAATTGTCGGCCTAAAAATTAGACTTTCCTGGCTGAAATAAAGAAAGATGATTGCAAGAAAATAAATAATTGCAAACAATAAAATGATTCTAGTCAATATAAATTTGAGAAGCTGCATTTAGTTTTCTTCGCCAATCTCTTCCTCCTCTTCGTCTTCGTAATCTTCGTCATCCATTTCAAAGAAAACCGGCTCAATCATAATTCTATCGGCAAAACTGTCGATTCTTTCCGTGATATTTTCAGAGAAAAGAATACGCTGTGTTTTTCCCATAGCTTCAGACATTCTTGCTAATTTAGTGTCAAAACGAAGACGCAAAAGTTCATCCGCATCTTCAATAATATACATTTTCAAACGATTCACGTCAAAACCTGCCGAAGCAAACATTTCGCTGATTCGATTCGGAGTTCCGATTAAAACATCGATTCCAAGGGAAATATGGTTCTTGTCAAAGTCAATATCGCCTTTGTCATGAACGCCATAAACTCTTAAATCAGTATAATTTCCAAGTTCTTCAAAAAGAATTTTCATCTCAATCAACTTCTCTTTGTTTGGAACAATGATTAAAGCTCTTGGCGATTCTTCAAATTCTTTTTCCAATCTTTGGATGACATTAATGACCAAAGTTGTCGTTTTTCCTGATTTTGCAGGAGCAATTATTACACAATCTTGACCACTTTTGATGGTTGAAAAAGTTTCTTGCTGCATTTCATTGGCTTCAGTCAAACCTTTGTCAATTAAAGCTTTTTGAAGATTTTCGTTTATTTTTTTTAGTTTCATCTGTTTAGTTAATTAGACAAAAGCCAATAGCCAAAAGTTCTCTCACTTTTGCCTTTTAGCTAATTTTTATTAGCTTACTTTATTTGCTTGCAAAAAGTTTCACATCCGTTTCAGATATTTCGCTTCCACCCAGAATTATCAGTCTCTCGATTACGTTTCTTAATTCGCGGATATTTCCTGTCCAGTCATATTCTTTTAATAAGGAAATGGCATCATCAGAAAATTTCTTTTGCACATTTCCCTGTTCCAAAGCTATTTTTTCAGTGAAATGATTTATCAACAACGGGATATCATCGCGTCTGTCATTCAGCGCCGGAACTTTAATCAAAATTACAGCCAATCTGTGGTACAAATCTTCTCTGAAACGTCCTTCTTCGATTTCTTTTTTTAAGTCTTTGTTAGTTGCCGCAACAACGCGAACATTCACTTTTATGTCTTTATCAGCGCCAACTCTGGTGATCATACTTTCTTGCAAAGCGCGCAAAACTTTGGCTTGAGCCGACAAACTCATATCGCCAATTTCGTCTAAAAAAATGGTTCCGCCGTCTGCTGCCTCGAATTTACCTGCTCTGTCTTTTACTGCGGAAGTAAAAGCCCCTTTTACGTGACCAAACAATTCGCTTTCAATTAATTCTGACGGAATTGCCGCGCAGTTAACTTCAATTAAAGACGCATTTGAACGTTCGCTCTTTTCGTGCAATTGGTGAGCAACTAATTCTTTTCCTGTTCCGTTTGGACCAGTGATTAAAACTCTGGCGTCAGTTTGGGCTACTTTTTCGATGATTTCTTTGATGTGATTTATTGCATCACTTTGGCCAATCATTTCGTAGTTTTTGCTGACTTTTTTCTTCAGAATTTTATTCTCAACGACCAATTGCTTTTTGTCCAAAGCATTTCTGACCGTATTTAAAAGACGGTTCAAATCGGGTGGTTTTGAGATATAATCAAAAGCACCAAGTCGCATTGTGTTGATGGCAGTTTCCAAATCTCCGTGGCCCGAAATCATCACCATCGGAATTTCTGGTTTTATCTTTTTAACAGCTTCGAGTACTTCTACGCCATCCATTTTTGGCATTTTTATATCGCAGAGAACTAAGTCATAATCGTCGTTCTTGATTTTTTCAAGTCCTTGTTGTCCATCTTCTGCTTCTTCTACTTTATAGGTATCATTTTCTTCAGAAAGGATTTTTGTTAAAACTCTTCTAATAGCTCCTTCGTCTTCTATGATTAATATTTTGGGCATTCTTTTAGGTTTAAGGTTTTGGATTCAAGAAACTTAAAGTTACTTAAATTATTGAAAAATTTCCAATCCTTTAAAGTTTTTAAACCTTGCAGGATACTAAAAAACTTAATATTTAAGCCATTTGTATAATTCTTTCCACGTCGGTTTTTTGCCGTACATCAAGATTCCGATGCGGTAAATTTTTGCCGCAAACCAGACTACTAAAAAGAAAGTTCCGAATAAAATTACCAGTGAAATCAATAGTTGCCACCATGGCACGCCAAATGGAATTCGCATCAGCATCACGATTGGCGATGTTAATGGAATCATTGAGAATGTGGTTGCAACCGTTCCGTGCGGATCGTTTAATACGCTGAAAAAACCTACGTAAACGGCCAACATTAATGGCAAAATAATTGGCAATAAAAATTGCTGTGAATCAGTTTCATTGTCAACAGCTGCACCGATTGCTGCGTAAATAGAACTGTATAAAAAGTAGCCTCCGATGAAGTAAACTAAAAATGAAATGACCAATGTAATTAATGGAAGTTTGGTTATTTCATTGACATACAATTGTAAACCACCAATTGAACCTTCGGCCGCAGTTGATACCATTCCGGCAGCTGGTGGGGTAATATTGATTCCTAATAATAAGGATGCGACGAAAAATAATGTTCCTGCAAGAATTGCCCAAATTACGAATTGTAGCACTCCAGCAAGTGAAGTTCCGATGATTTTCCCCATCATTAATTGAAAGGGTTTCACTGAGGAAATGATGATTTCGATGATGCGATTTGTTTTTTCTTCAATAACGCTTCGCATAACCATGTTTCCATAAATTATAATAAACATCATAATTAAATAACCGAAACTCGCGCCAATAAAAACTTTTATGTAATTTAATCCTTTTACATTTTCTTCTCCGGAAGCTTTTGAAAGTAAAATGCTGACCTTCGCTTCGGCATTTTTAATTGCCAAAGTATCCAATTTTGCGATTTCAAAATTTGATTTAGTGAGGCGTTTTGCAATTGTTGTTTCTAATTCGCTTACAAAATCTGGATCCGGACTTTCGTTTGAAATGTATTTTATTTCGCTTGCCAGTTTTTTGTTGTCCAACTCTTTTGGGATAACCAATAAAGCTTCGAATTTCTCCGCATTGATACTATCTTTTAAAGAAGTCAAACTTTCTTTACTTCTGTCAATGTAATTGTAATCTTCAGAATTTTTGAAATCATTTAGAAAAAGACCTGATTCATCGTGAATAGCAATTACTTTTACGTCTGATTTCATCGTACTCAAATATCCGACAAATGCAGCAAGACCTACCATTAGCAACGGACTCAAAAAGGTCATTACAATGAAAGATTTATTGCGGACTTTAGCAATGAATTCTCTTTTTATGATTAATTTTAATATGCTCATTTCTTTGGATTTTTAGACTGTTAGATTTTTAGATTCTTTGAATTAGATTAAAAATCTATTTTGAAACAGTTTGGATAAAGATATCGTTCACGCTTGGGATTTTTTCTACGAAATGTGTCACTTGTCCGTTCTGTGTTAAGATATTCAGTAATTCATTTGGTGTGGAATTCCCGATTTGAATTTCAAGTTTCAAATCATCATTTAATGACTTGAAATTTGCTTGACCAACAGTGAATTTTTGCGTCAATTGATACATCAAACCTTCGACATTTGAAGACATAATACCAATTTCAAATGCATTTGAACGGTATTCTTTTTTCACGTCAATTAATTTCCCTTCAATTAATTTGTTTGATTTGTGAATCAAAGCAATATCGTCGCAAAGTTCTTCCACGCTTTCCATTCTGTGGGTTGAAAATATAATTGTAGAACCTTGTTTTTTTAGTTCCAATATCTCATCTTTGATCAGATTTGCATTTACAGGATCGAATCCGCTGAAAGGTTCGTCAAAAATCAGCAATTTTGGTTTGTGTAAAACTGTGACCACGAATTGGATTTTCTGTGCCATTCCTTTTGAAAGCTCTTGGATTTTCTTGTTCCACCAACCTTGAATTTCTAAGCGGTCGAACCAATAATCCAATTGTTTTTTGGCTTCAGCTTTTGAAAGCCCTTTTAATTGGGCAAGATAAAGTGCCTGCTCGCCGACTTTCATTGATTTATATAAACCGCGCTCTTCTGGCATGTAGCCAATATCTTTAACGTGGGCTAAATTTAAAGGTTCTCCATCAAGTAAAACCGTGCCTTTATCTGGCATCGTGATTTGGTTGATGATTCTTATCAATGAGGTTTTTCCGGCGCCATTTGGACCAAGAAGTCCGTAGATACTTCCTTTCGGAACCTGCAGTGAAACATTATTTAAAGCAGTATAATCGCCATATTGTTTGACTACATTTTTAACTTCAAGTATGTTATTCATTATGCTTTTTGATTTGTGTAAAAGTAAGGAATTGAAGGTGAAATTTGATGAAATTTCAAAAAAAACCCACCCTTATTTGCACAAGGATGGGAAAAATTGCTATGAAAAAGAAAATTACTAGCTAACTAGTAATTTTCAAATATATAAAAAATTTGAATCACTATGAAAACATATCCTTAACTTTTTCAAAAAAAGATTTTTCGCTCTTTTCAGGATTTGGGATAAAATTTTCCTCATTAAGTGATTTTTCAAAGAATTGTTTTTGTTCCTTGTTTAGTGTTTTCGGAGTCCAAACGTTTACATGCACCAGCAAATCTCCGTTTCCATAGCCGTTTATGCTTGGAATTCCTTTGCCTTTCAAACGAAGAATTTTCCCCGATTGGATTCCTTCTTCTAATTTAATTCTCACTTTTCCGTTTACCGCTTCGATATCTTTTGAAATACCTAAAACCGCTTCGGGATAACTGATATATAAATCTAAATGCAAATTTTCGCCTTCTCTTTTCAAGAATTCATGCTCAATTTCTTCAATGGCAACAATCAAATCTCCCGGAATACTGTTGTTTCCCGGCGCGTCGTTTCCTTTATTGCCGACTTTCAACTGCATTCCGTCAGTTACACCAGCTGGAATTTTGATTGAAACTGTTTCGTCTTCCAAAATCATTCCTTGCGCATCAGCATCTTTTGGTTTTGAGTCTAAAATCTGACCTGAACCGCCACAAGTTGGGCAAGTTGAAGCCGATTGCATTCTGCCCAAAATTGTATTGGTAACGCGCATTACCTGACCTTGACCATTACAAGTTGAACACGTTTTATAAGAAACGCCTTTCGCTTGAATCTTTCTCTTAACTTTTACTTTTTTCTCAACTCCATTTGCAATTTCTTCCAAAGTCAATTTCACCTTGATACGAAGATTGCTTCCTTTTACCCTGCGAGGTCCAGAATTGCCGCCACCGCCGAAACCGCCACCAAAACCGCCAAAAATATCACCGAATTGGCTGAAAATGTCATCCATATTCATGCCGCCGCCGTGGAAACCGCCACCTCCAGCACCGCCATCAAAAGCTTGATGGCCAAATTGATCATACTTTGCCTTCTTTTGCGGATCGCTTAAAATTTCATAAGCTTCAGCTGCTTTTTTAAAATTCTCTTCCGCTTCTTTATTTCCTGGATTTTTGTCAGGATGAAATTCAATTGCCTTTTTTCTATAAGCTTTTTTAATTTCAGAAGCATCCGCAGATTTTGTAATGCCTAATATTTCGTAAAAATCTTTTTTCATTTTTATAACTTATTACGGAATTATTGTCCGATAACAACTTTTGGAAAACGGATGATTTTGTCTCCTAACTTGTATCCTTTTTCTAGAACGTCTACGATTTTTCCTTTCATCTTGTCTGAAGGCGCTGGAATTTGCGTGATTGCTTCAGCAAAATCAGCATTGAAAATATCGCCGGCTTTTACCTCAACTTCTTCTAGACCTTTTGATGTCAGCGTATTTTTTAATTTTTCATGAATTAATGTCACGCCTTTCAAAAGATTTTCGTCTTCTGATTTAGAAATTTCTATCAACGCTCTGTCAAAATCATCTAAAACTGGCAAAATTGCCTGTAAAACTTCTTGGTTTGCCGTTTTGAAAAGCTCCATACGTTCTTTTGAAGTTCTTCTTTTATAATTTTCGAATTCTGCAAAAAGACGAAGGTGTTTGTCTTTTTCGGATGCCAAATCTTGAGTCAATTGTTCTTCAACGCTTAATTCTTCTACTACAATTTGTTCTGCATTTGCATTTGCTTCAATTGTTGCGTCATCGATTTCCTGCTCTTTTTCTGGGTTTTCAGCATTCATAGTGTTCTTATTTTTAAAAATATTTTTAAATTTCATTTTCTGCTTTCCGAGGGATTGCAAAAGTACTGCCATTTGTATGTAAATGTCAAATTGTCACTTATTTTTTTAATATGGAAGTATTTTACGCGCAATTTTGGCTACGGGCGTTTAAAAAAGGAAATGACTTTGGAAACTAGCCCCGATTGGCGGCAGTAGCCTTTTTTATCCGATTTTTCATCGGTAAAAAGCTACTGCAGAAAGCGGGACGAAATTTAAAAAAAGCCAAATGTTTGTGCTTCAAATCTTTTTAATAAAATTTTGTGAAGCAAATTGATTTGGTTTTGATATGTTTGCGGGGGATTATAAATCGAAAAAAATAGTTTTGGATTCTCCAATGACATGATTTTGAGAAGTTGTCTAGAGATTTATGAGTAATATCGGACAGAAGGTTAGCGTTTCGCTACAACATAATTGTTAATTCACCCCCAAAGAGAGCTCCATTTGAAGAAAGTGGAGCTCTTTTTATTTTTAGCCCAAAAGGTTTTGGAGCGCTTTGTCCAATGTTCTGAATTTGAATACAAATCCGTTATCTTGCGCTTTCTGAGAACTAACATTTTGGCTGGCAATCAAAAGGATATGCATTTCGCCAAGTGCCAATTTCAAGATAAATTCAGGAATATTTGGCATAAAAAACGGCTTGTCTAAAGTCTTTGCGATCTTTTTTGTCAGTTCTTCATTATCCACCGGATTTGGCGCTGTGGCATTGTAAAGGTCTTGCCAATTATTTTGGATTGCAAAATAGTATAGGTGTACTAAATCATCGATATGGATCCAAGATTGCCATTGCTTTCCCGAGCCATAAGCTGAACCGGCGCCTAGTTTTATTGGCTTTAAAAGTTCTTTCAACATTCCTCCTTTTTTGGCCAAAACCAAGCCAGTCCTGATTTTACACACCTTTATATCAAGTCTTTTAAACTGGTCAGCGGCTTGCTCCCATTTTACAACCACTTGCCCTAAAAAAGAATCATCAACATTTTTATCTTCTTCTGTATATACTTTTTCTAGGCTGTCAGGATAAATTCCGATGGCTGAAGCGGAAACAAATTGTTTTACTTGATTCGGATGTGATTTTAATGTTCGGTACAAAAGATTGGTCGAAAGTATGCGGCTTTCAATGATTTCCTGCTTGTTTTTATTAGTCCAGCGCATCGAAATTGGAGCTCCGGCAAGATGCACGATTGTGTCAATGCCTATCAGGCAATTTTCATCGATTTTTCCTTGTTCTGGATTCCAAAGAAAACCTTTGTAGTTCGGCTCGTCTTTGATTTCTTTTTTACTTCTGGCTAGATAATGAATCGAAATTCCGTTTTGCAAAAGCAATGAAACTAGCTCTGTTCCTATCAAACCTGTTGCTCCTGTAATTAAAACTTTCATGGCTTATTTTATTTGTAGATGCTCAAATTTACATTACATCTCTTGAAATTAAATGTTAATTAAGGTAGGTTTAACGGGTGTTTTTCAAGCTTTAATTTTTATGCTCCATTCAAAGTCCATTTCAGAAACTTGTTCTCCTTTTTCATTAATGCCAATAGATTTCATCCAGAAAGTCTGCCCTTCGCCCGAGGCAATGGTTTCTTTTATGGCATTTTCAATTAAATGACCGTCGATGCAAGTAAATTTGATCCTGCCAGTCGCTTTTTTAGTAAAATTGCCTTTGTTGTTTGCAACAAGCATGGAAATTTTACGTCCGCTTTTCTTTATATGATACATAACCAAAGCGCCGGTTGACAATTCGGCTGCCATTGCTTGCACCGCAAAATACATTGAATTAAACGGATTTTGATTGATCCAACGGTGTTTTACAGTAACTAGGCATTTCACAGCATCTATTTCCTTGACGCGCACCCCACTTATATAAGCAGATGGAAGTTTGAATAATAAAAACGAATTGAGTTTTCCTGCTGTAAATTCCATTGTATGTATTTTCTCCGAAATATAAGGAAAAAATTGATTTAAAGATTGAGTTATATATAAATTTTAAAAGAATACGAGTTTATCAAAATTACTTAAAGCTACCATAAACATTAGATATAAAGCTATTTAAACAAATTATATCATTATTTAATTTGTTAATTTTGTGTTAAAAATAGGTACTATGCAAAACAAGATACTGTCTTTTAGCCATATATTTGCATAGGATATTATTATATACTTTTAATCATGGAAACAGCAAACGAAAAAAACACAGGGGCATTATTACATTTGAGTGCATTGACACAGTACTTTGTTCCTTTCGGAAATTTTATATTTCCAATCATTATTTGGGCAACAGCGAAAAAAGATTCAGCTTATGTTGATCATCACGGAAAACAAGCAATAAATTTTCAGTTGAGCATTTTTTTATATTCTTTACTGCTTTTATTTATTTCAGTGCCGATATTTATTTTTACAATTTTCAGAAATGTACCTGCAAATGCCATTATCAACAATCATAATTTTGTATTAAACGGACATGATTTCAATGTTGAAAATTTTTCAGGAATCGTGGTTGTAGCATTAACCGCTATCTTTTTCTTTATTGTTATGAAAGCTGCTGAATTTTTCTTAATCATTTATGCAACTATCAAGACGGCTAACGGAGAATTTTATAAATATCCGATGACAATCAATTTTATTAAAGGAGAAAAAAATAATTTCAAAACAAAAGAACCTCTTGAAAATCAAGAACCATCGCAAGCATAAACGTTAGGAGTTTCAATCATCAATCAAAAACGAACAGTTAAAAAAAAACAGGAGTAATCAACCTGAATCATCATCAATCATCAATCAAAAACGAACATTATGACAAAAATTATCATCACAACAGTAATGGCGCTGCTTGCTTTAGCAACCACAGCCCAAGTTTCAGAGGTCAGAGAAACACAAAGTTTTTCAAAAATAGAAGTACAATCCGGTATTGAGTTAGTTTATACTCAAAGTGAAGAATTTTCAATAAAACGCGAAGCGATGAACGTTGCAGATTTAAAAAACATAACAACTGAAGTAAATGGAAAAACATTAAAAATCTACTATTCACAAAAGGGAGAAAGCGAAACAAAAGGAAAAACATTGAAAGTATATATAAACGCTAATAATATCAATTCATTTAAAGCTATCTCAAATGCAAAAATTATCTTTAGAAACACGGTTAATTCAAAAGAAATGACAATTGATCTGGCTTCGGGAGCAAGTTTCACAGGGTTGCTGGCAAAAAATGAAAAGACTAAAATAAAAGCCTGTTCAGGTGCTAAATTTTCTGGAAGTGTAGACACTGATTATTTACAAGGCGATTTTAAAAGTGGCGCCGCAGTTTGCCTTGCCGGAAATGCAAAAAAAGTTATAATCAACACTTCATCAGGAGCTTTTTGCACAGCTAAAAATTTTGTCACAGAAGATACTTCTGTCAATGCAGTAGGACTTTCATCTATTCAAATACGCGCCAATGGAAAAATAAATATAAGCGCAGATGCAAATTCATCAATTGTTTATTTTGGAGATCCAAAAGAGGTAAGCATAGCACAAAATTCTTTCTCCATAGAAAAAAAAATGAAAAACAATCCGGTGCTAATTGCAATGGAATAATATAGAATCATGAGAAAAAAAACATACAATATAAAAAAATTAAAAGCACATTATGAACATTGAAAACACGAAAGCCCAGATGCGCAAAGGTGTGTTAGAGTTTTGTATCTTATCAGTCTTAAAAGAAAAAGATGCCTACACCTCTGAAATACTTGACACTTTGAAAAACGCAAAATTATTAGTAGTGGAAGGAACAGTTTATCCGCTACTCACCAGATTGAAAAACGACGGATTATTAAGCTACCGTTGGGAAGAATCTACTTCAGGACCACCAAGAAAATATTATGGTCTTACAGAATTAGGAAAACAATTTTTAAAAGAATTAAATGGCACATGGACCGAACTCTCTGATGCCGTAAACATAATAACCAGCCAAAAATAAACGTCATGAACAAAACAGTAAATATCAACTTAGGAGGAATGTTTTTCCACATCGATGAAGACGCATTCCAAAAATTAAACCGCTATTTTGAAGCTGTAAAACGCTCGCTTTCAAACTCTACTGGAAAAGATGAGATTATGAAAGACATCGAAATGCGAATCGCTGAATTGCTTACAGAAAAAAACAAAGGCGAAAAACAAGTCGTTGGCATCAGAGATGTCGAAGAAATCATTACCGTAATGGGACAGCCGGAAGATTATCGAATTGACGATGAAGAAGCTAAAGAGCAAACTTTTTCAGCTACTTCTTCAACCAGAAGATCAAAAAAATTATACCGTGACAAAGACAAAGGAATGGTCGGCGGTGTTCTTTCAGGATTTGGTCATTATTTAGGCATTGATCCTTTATGGTTGCGTATTTTTATGGTAATTCTTTTCTTCGGATTTGGAACTGGATTATTAGTTTATTTAATTCTTTGGATATTAATGCCTGCAGCAGAAACTACTGCAGAAAAGTTAGAAATGACTGGAGAACCTGTAACAATTTCGAATATAGAAAAGAAAGTTCGTGAAGAATTTGAAACATTTTCTGAGAAATTTAAAAACGTAGACTATGACAAATTCGGAAAGCAAGCCAAATCTGGTGCTGAAAGATTTGGAAACAATTTAAGCGAAGTGTTTTTAAGAATTTTTTCGATTCTTGGCAAAGTAATAGGTGCTTTTCTTATTGTCTTTGCATCTTCAACTCTTATTTCTTTAGTTTTATTTGTAATTACAACAGGTTCAATCTCTTTTACAGATTTCCCTTGGCAGAATTATGTTGAAAACTATATTGAGTTTCCACTTTGGGCTGTTGGATTATTAACGCTAGGTGCCGTCGGAATTCCGTTTTTCTTTTTATTGATTTTAGGTTTGAAATTATTGATTACTAACATGAAATCAATAGGCAACATGGCAAAGTATACTTTGTTAGCCTTATGGGTAGTTGCTGTTGGAGCCTTGATTGCTCTAGGATTGAAGCAAGCGACGCAAATTGCCTTTGATGCAAAAACAGTTCAAAAGCAAAAGATTGAATTGGCTGCAAATGACACACTTTACATCAAATTCAAGCACAATGATTATTATGCAAAAAATATTGATGATAACCATGATTTTTTGATTGCTCAAGATTCTACAGGAAAAGAAATTATTTATTCAAATAATATTCGATTCCAAGTGATGAGAACTGACGAAAAAACGCCTTACATCCAAATTGAAAAAGAAGCACAAGGAAGATCTTTTCAGGAAGCAAAACTTCGTGCCGAGCAAATAAAATACAGCTTTAAGATTGAAGGAAACCGTTTAATTTTAGACAATTATTTAACTACGGAAGTAAAAAACAAATTCCGTGATCAAGAGGTTGAAATCTTCTTATATCTTCCGGATGGCGTTTTCTTCAAACCTGATACAAAAACCGTAAGAAATTATGATCGCACTGATAATTCTTTCTTTGATTTGTGGTATGACTCTGATGATCATGTTTATAAAATGGAAAATTCTCAAGTAAAATGTTTAAATTGCCCTCCAAGAAACGAAGATGAAGCAGAATATGGATATGATGGTGAAAGAGAAGGCCAATCACAAACAATTATTACAACTGACAGCACACAAACTACAATTACTGTAGACGAAAAAGGTGTAAAAATTAAAAACGAATTTCCAATAAAAGAATCAAATGAAAAGCCAAAAGGGCTTCGCAGAGATATAAACGGTGTAATCATTAAAAACAACTAGTCATGGTGAAATTTATAATCTACTTTATGAAATTTTTAATCGCAATTCTTGTTTCAATTTTTTTTACTTCATGCCGATTTGACGGTGATTTTAACGGAGTCAAAGGCAGCGGGAATGTAATCACAGAAACTCGAACTATTAATGAAAGTTTCAGAAAAATAGAAGTAAATTCAGGAATCAGTTTAGTTGTTGAGCAATCTGATAACAAATCAGTGCTTGTGGAAGCTGACGATAATATTGTGTCGCACGTAACTACAAGAGTAGAAAACGGAACACTCATTATTGATACAGACTCGAGCTTCAACACCCAAAAAAATCCAACAGTTATAGTAAAACTGCCAATTATCTCTGGACTAAAAGCAACAAGCGGTTCAAATATCAAAACGAATAATAGGCTGGTTACTGAAAATATTCAAGTGGATATAAACAGTGGCAGTTCAGTAGACATTGAAGTTGAAGCAGATTTTATCGCCTTAGAATCTACAAGCGGAAGTTCAGCAGAAGTTTCCGGAATCGCCTTAAAATTAGAAACCACAGCAACCAGTGGCAGTGAAATTGACGGAGATAGTCTCAGTGCAAACGACGTTTATGCAGATGCAAGCAGTGGCAGTTCTATTTCAGTAGATCCAATAGTAAGCCTAAATGCTCATTCTTCTAGTGGCGCATCAATTACTTACAAAACTACACCAAAAACATTAACCAAAAAAGAAAGTTCTGGCGGTAGCGTTTCAAGCCATCACTAAAATAATAAAATCCCGATAATTGCTTATCGGGATTTTTTTTACATATTACTAAAGCTTTACCAATAATCATCGTGCACATTTTTGTTTATATTTGTCAGACAATACAAACAACATGAAAAAAATTATACTATTTGCCGTCCTTTTATGTACAGCAGTGACTTTTGCACAAAGCAAAGAAAAAATCAAAGGCACAAAAACTGTAACCATTGCGCCAAGAGAAGTTCAATCTTTTGAAAATCTAGAGGTTGAAGACAACATTGAAATTTTTCTAGTAAAAGGTGATGTAAACGCACTCGAAATTGAAGCCGATGAAAACCTCCACGAAATTATAGCCTCAGATTTAAACGGAGGAACACTACGCCTTACAACTACTAAGAATGCAACAAGCTATAAAAAATTAAGCATTAAAGTAACTTACACTGATGCTTTAAAAATGGTAACAGCAAAACACGAAAGCACTATCAATGCACTCTCAGATATTGAATTAGACAACATTACTTTTAAGACTTCAGATTACACCAAACTATTCTTAAACGTAAAATCAAGGCTTTTTACAATTTTTGCGAATGACAAATGCAAACTTGAACTAAATGTAAAATCAGAAACTGCCGCTGTTGAACTAAGCAAAAATGCATCAATGAAAGCTTTAATCTCTTCTGAATATTTAAAATTTGATATGTATCAAAAAGCTTCTGCCTTAATTGAAGGTGATATCGTAGACTTAAAATTAAGATTAGATAACAATTCAACTTTTACAGGAAAAAATCTTGCTTCAAAAAATGCAGAAATAATCACAGAAGCTTATGCCACAGGAAGTATTCAAGTTACTGACAAAGCTTCTATAAGTGCTTCCGGAAAATCAGAGCTACAACTTTTTGGCGAACAGCAAAAAATAGAAATTATCAAATTTTCAGACAGCGCCGTCTTGATGAAGAAACCAACCAAATAGTTTTAAAACAATCTATAAAAAACTCCCGACAATCATCGGGAGTTTTTTTATGCTTATAATGAAATAACTATAATTCAACAACTTAAAACATTTTTTATTTTCAAAATATAAAATTTTCCAAGCTATAAATTATTTTTTACAGCCTATAAATGAAAAGTGTCGAGGGATAAATGGATATTGTCGACCCCTAAATCGATATTGTCAACCCATAAATCGATATTGTCAATCCCTAAATCGACATTGTCGACCCACAAATTGAAAGTGTCGACCCCTAAATCGATATTGTCAACCCATAAATCAATATTGTCAACCCCTAAATCGACATTGTCGACCCACAAATTGAAAGTGTCGACCCCTAAATCGATATTGTCAACACCTAAATTGAAAGTTGCTACCCTTAAATCGACATTGTCGACCCATAAATTGAAAGTGTCGACCCCTAAATTGACTTTAGCAAGGTCTAAATCGACAAGATCATCACAAAAATTAAGTATGTTTGTCGAAATAACTAAAGTTTATTTGCCCAATTTATGAAAGCATACTTTATTATAGCCTTTATCTTTTTCACTTTCCACCTATATCCACAACAGGAGCATTCTACATATTTAGATTTGAACATAGACTACTTTGGAAATAGCATTCCCTGTAACGACACTATTAAAAAACAGATCAGAAAAGAATTTTATTTGAATTCTATAAAATATGCAATTGATATTAAAGAAGATGATGAAGCACTACTTTATATTTCAGAAAATAATATAAATTGGACTATAAAAGATACACTTTCTGCTTATTCTAGTATTACGCAAAATCCTATTGGTTGTGAAATTTTATTTCCATCCGTTGAAATTACTGATTTTAATAAAGATGGATTTGAAGATTTGCTATATCAAGATTTTGTAAACATGCATGGAGAACGGTGGGTTATTATCTTTTTACACAACTTAAAAACTAAGCAATTAGAAATATTGCAGAATAACGCAGAAGGAGATATTATTTGGGCAGATCCAATTTATGATAAAAAGAAAAAAATAATTTCATGTACAAAAGCATCAGGGCAATTCGGAGTTTCTTTTACAAGTACCTATAGTTTGATCGGCCAGAAAGCCATACCCTTAAAAAAAGAAGAAGACGACACAACCAACCTTGATATAACAACAGGAAAAGGAAGAATCTATAGAAAATATACTGGCGAAAATGAAAAATGGAAATTGATCAAAGAGAAAAGAAATGTAAGATTTTAAAATACCATAAAAAAACTCCCGATTTTCATCGGGAGTTTTTATTTCTAAAAAGAAAATTATTATTCTAAAGTCGCCAAATAACGTTCAGCATCTAAAGCAGCCATACATCCACTTCCTGCAGCAGTAATTGCTTGACGGTATTCTTTATCTTGAACATCACCCGCAGCAAAAATCCCCGGAAGATTTGTTTTTGTAGATTTTCCTGGTGTGATTAAATAACCAGTTTCATCCATGTCTAGCTGTCCTTTGAAGATATCAGTGTTTGGTTTGTGACCGATGGCGATAAACAATCCTGTGATGGCAATTTCTGATTTTTCACCAGTTACATTATTAACCATTCTCAATCCGTCAACCACCTGATCTCCAATTACCTCATCAACTTCTGTGTTATAAAGCACTTTTAAATTGGCTGTGTTTTCAACTCGGTGTTGCATTGCTTTTGACGCCCTCATTGCATCTTTTCTAACAAGCATCGTTACGCTTTTGCAGATATTTGCTAAATAAGTAGCTTCTTCTGCAGCAGTATCTCCTGCTCCAACGATTGCCACATCTTGGTTTTTATAAAAGAATCCATCACAAACTGCACAGGCAGAAACACCGCCTCCGCGCAATTTTTGCTCGCTTGGCAAGCCTAAATATTTAGCAGTTGCTCCGGTAGAAATAATTACGGTATGCGCATGAACTTCTTTATTTCCGTCAATGATTACTTTGTGCCAGCCACCTTTTTCTTTCGAAAATTCTACAGCCGTTGCCATTCCAATTCTAACTTCAGTACCAAAACGTTCAGCTTGTTGCTGTAATTGCAACATCATCGTTGGTCCGTCAATTCCTTCAGGATACCCTGGAAAATTGTCAACTTCAGTAGTAGTTGTCAATTGTCCTCCAGGTTCCATCCCGGTATACATAATAGGTTTCATATCAGCTCTGGCAGCATAAATTGCAGCAGAATATCCAGCAGGACCTGAACCAATGATCAGACATTTTATTTTTTCAATTGTATCAGACATAATATTTGTAAGTTGTTTTTTGTAGTGCAAAAGTACGGCAATATTAAAAAATTTAAAGCATAAAAGCATCAGTTTTAGCTATTCGAAAATAATGTAGTACTATGTTAATTTTTAGAAACCATAGATGTATTATTTTCAAGCAAAAAACTTCTTATACAGTCACAATAATAATCGCTAAGCAAATTGCCAAAATAAGAATAGCCGTTAAATAACATAATGTAGTAAGCAGGAAAGATTTCCATTTTGGAATAGCATCAAAGAATTGATCGAATCCTCTATAAGCTAAAAAAACATCTATTGCAACGAGCAAATAGCTGATAGTATAAAATTGGTTTAGGCTTTTTGCATAATAAAGAAAAGGCAAAGACAATAGGCTAAAAAAAAGCCGTTGTGAGGCCAAAAATGAATTCAGAACAATATGTTCGCTAAAATTATAGCCTTGTTTTTTAAAGAATATGTAAGAGCAAAAAGAATAAAAAGGAATCGTGAGTAGCGTAAATATAGAATAATGCGATCCCAGCCATTCATTTAGTTCATTGAAATCTACACTTTCGCTTGAGGCATATTTGAAAGTATTGATGTGAAGCAAATGATATAGCAATCCATAAAGCGTTGCCATGACAACCACCATTGAAACTGGAGGAAAATAACGGATTCTTTTTCCTTTAATGAATTCTTTTATCGTAATTCCAGGTTTTTTAAGAAGTCGCCAAGAAGTAAAAATGATACCGTTGTCAAAATGAAAAAGACCATGCTGGAGATCATGCCATACAAATGACAAATTGATTTTGTGTATGTTATGTGACTGTCCGCAATTATTGCAAAAATTTCCTTTATACAGCGTTCCACAATTTTTACATTCTTGTGCCATAATTATATATTTATAGATTATTCTTTCTTTTTTAAGCTTGTAACCTCATCAAATTTTTTCAGGTATTTATCGGCAACCTTGAATCTGTAGCCTATATAAAATTCTAAATAATGCTGCTGATCTTCAAGATTTATTCCCGGTCCTGAATTGTGGTAAAACGAATTGAAATTAAAATTGGCCCCAGAATAAAATCGGTTAGTATTATATCCTACAGCTATTCTATATTGTGCTTGCCAAGAAATCCCATCATTTTTTTCGTTAGGCCTGCCGTCATCATAACTGCTTTTTATGCTATTATATCCAATCCCGCCAGAAAAACCACCAGAAACAAGAAAGCGCTCGTCTAAAACTAAATTATAAAAATAACCAGGACCAATAGCAATATCAAAATTGTGGTCTGTCCCCGAGTTGTTGTCTGTAATCTTTGTAAAATAATAACTGATGGATGGCACTAAACTTCCTGCACTTTTTTTCTGCCATTCGCTCTGCGTATAAATAGCTCTGAAAGAATAATTCGGATTAAAAATATAGGAAGTGCTTCCGCCTATTTTTACGACTTTAAGATCTGAAAAAAGAATATTTTGGTCTAATCCAATTTCTGAACCATCGACATAATAGCCTTTATTGGTCATATATTGCAGGTTTTGCATCCACTTTTTGTGATAAAGCCGAGTTCCGATAGCAAAAGATTTGGTCTTTCCTCTGATATCATCATCTCTATTAAATTTTAAAAAAGTTGGCGTATAACCGAGATCAATTTCAATAAATCGAAACATTATGGTTAATGTAGATTTAATTTGCTGGTTTGGTGAAAGTGTAAATTGAGTATTCCCTCCATCCACATTAAAAGATTGGAATCCATTATTGACACTAAACCTAGTAGAAAGAAAGTCATCATATTTCTCTATATAGGCATTTTCCTTTGGAAGACTGTCGGCTTGAATTTGGGAAAAACTAGAACACCACAAAAGAAGGAAGCAACCAAAACTTACTTTTTGAAATATTAGTATAATGTATTTCAGTGTTTTATCCATGCATGAAAAATGCTTTGTGCACTTAATAAAGATACATAAATTGCTGTAATATCCTAAAACAAAAAATCCATTTTACAGATTGTAAAATGGATTTTTCTTTTAAAGCGTCGGGGTGGCAGGATTCGAACCTGCGGCCTCCTGCTCCCAAAGCAGGCGCGATAACCGGGCTACGCTACACCCCGAATTCGTGAGTGCAAATATAGCACTATATTTATATTCTGCAAGAAAACCGGAAAGCTTTTTTTATTAAATATACAGGCTGTCAAAATTAGTCTGACAGCCTGTATATTATGCATAAAAGTTAAAATTATCGCAACATGCTTGGGTCAATTGTGATTCCCAAGCCTTGAGCAACGCCCATTCCTAATCTGGGATCTGCTCTAAACCAATGACACAATTGTCTATTGATAATTTCAAGTTTTTTTGGCCCGTCAATTCCTGACATTGCGCCTACAATATTGCTGACCAAATGTTGCTGTTGCTCTGCATCGAGTAAACGATAAAGATTTCCTGGCTGTGTATAATGGTCGTTTTCACCTTCCGCATTTCTGTTATACCATCCCGCCACATTGTTTTCTAGTTCCCAAGATGGTTCTTTCGAAGATTCATCAATGGTAATATTATCAAAACTGTTTGGAAAATAATTCGGCATTCTTCCGCCATTTCCATCAATGCGCATTTGTCCGTCTCTTTGATAATTATTTGTAAAGTAAGGACATCTGTTTACCGGAATCTGCTCATAATTTGCACCCAATCGATAACGCTGCGCATCTGGATAAGACAAAATTCTTCCTTGTAACATTTTATCTGGAGAATAACCAATCCCGTCCACAACGTGTGCTGGAGCGAAAGCCGCTTGTTCTACATCTTGGAAATAATTATCTGGATTTCTATTTAATTCTATAATTCCGACATCAATCAATGGATAATCAGCATGAGGCCAAACTTTAGTCAAATCAAACGGATTAATATGATAAGTTTTAGACTCAGCTTCGGTCATTACCTGAATTTTCATATCCCAGCGTGGGAAATTTCCAGCGTCAATATTATCAAGCAAATCTCTTTGCGCAAAATCAGGGTCTTGTGATTTCATGGCTCCAGCTTCAGCATCGGTAAAATTCTTGATTCCTTGTTTTGTCAAGAAGTGAAATTTTACATAATGGCGCTCATTTTCTTGATTTATAAAAGAAAAAGTATGACTGCTGAAACCATGCATGTGGCGATAACCATAAGGCGTTCCTCGGTCAGACATCAAAATTGTAACCTGATGCAAACTTTCTGGATTCAGCGACCAAAAATCCCACATCATTGTTGGTGATTTCATATTTGTATAAGGATCACGTTTTTGAGTGTGAATAAAATCTCCAAATTTCTTCGGGTCTTTTATGAAGAAAACAGGCGTATTGTTTCCAACTAAGTCCCAGTTTCCATCTTCTGTATAAAATTTGAGGGCAAAACCTCTAGGATCTCTTTCAGTATCTGCCGAACCTTTTTCGCCTCCAACAGTGGAAAAGCGCAAAAGCATTTCGGTTTGTTTTCCTATTTCTGAAAAAATCTTAGCTTTTGTATATTTTGTAATGTCGTGCGTAACCGTAAAAGTTCCGAATGCAGCAGAACCTTTTGCATGAACAACTCTTTCCGGAATTCGCTCTCTATTAAAATGCGCCATCTTTTCATGCAAAATAAAATCTTGCAATAAAAGTGGCCCTCTTGGTCCTACTGACTGAGAATCTTCATTTTCTGCATAAGGTTTTCCAGATGCGGTCGTAAGTTTGTTGTGATTTTCCATAAGCTGTATTATTATTTGTTTTCTCAAATTTAAGAAATTAAGCAGTCAATAGCTATAATCAAAATTGATTGTTTTGATATTTTAATAGCTTTAAACTATTTATAATCGGTATGATGTTTGCTTACCTTTGATTCATAAAAATAAAAATCATGAAAAAACTATTCCTTTTCGCTTTATTTATTCCAATGCTAAGTTTTGGACAATTGGATGGATTATTGAAAAAAGCTTCCGATAAAGTGAAATCAAAAACAGCTGCAACTTCGAGTAATACAAAATCGGGAAATATCTTAACCGGAAATCTTGATATAGCTTCTGGTTTAAAGGAAGCTTTACAAAAAGGAATTAAAGAACAAGTTATAAAACTTACCGCTGTCGATGGATTTTATCAAAACCAAGCCGTTAAAATTTTGTTTCCAGAAGAATTACAAAAAGTAGATAAGACTTTACGAAGCATTGGGATGTCAAGTCTAGCCGACGAAGGAATAAAAGTTTTAAATCGTGCTGCTGAAGATGCCGTGAAAGAAGCAACGCCAATTTTTGTAAATGCAATTACAAGTATGAAAATTGCTGATGCAAAAAATATTCTTCTAGGTGCTGATAATTCTGCTACGACCTATCTTCAGACATCAACTTCAACAGCTTTATATTCAAAATTTAGTCCGGTCATTCAGCAATCGCTTGAAAAAGTTGGTGCTGACAAGATTTGGGCAAATATTATCGCTAAATATAATAAAGTACCTTTGGTTACTAAAGTAAATCCAGACTTGAACGACTATGTGACAAACAAAGCGATGGAAGGTGTTTTCACAATGATTGCCGTAGAAGAAAAAGATATAAGAACAAATATTGGAGCAAGAACTTCGCCGCTATTAAAAAAAGTATTTGCTTTGCAAGATTAATAATTTACACTTTAAAATTTACACCATGAAAAAAATTATTGTTTTAGCCTCAGTGCTTTCGTTTTTAAGCTGTGCCGAATTACAGCAAGTTGCCAGCCAATATCCGCAAATCGGAACCGCTTTAGGAAATCCAGATATTGCTGCCGGCTTGAAAGAAGCCTTGAATAACGGAATCACAAAAGAAGTAACAAAATTAACAGCAACCGACGGTTTCTTTAAAAATCAAGCTGTTAAGATTTTACTTCCGACAGAATTACAAAAAGTAGACAAAACATTGAGAAACATAGGGCTTTCAAGTTTAGCAGATGAAGGTTTAAAAGTATTGAATCGCGCAGCTGAAGATGCTGTTAAAGAAGCAACCCCTATTTTTGTAAATGCTGTAAAAAATATGACTTTTACTGATGCAAAGAATATTCTTTTAGGATCTGATAATGCGGCAACCACTTATTTACAGAGCACTACTAAAACTGCTTTGTATGCAAAATTTAGTCCTGTAGTTCAAAATTCTTTGGGGAAAGTTGGCGCAGATAAAGTTTGGGCAAACATTATTACAAAATACAATGCTGTTCCATTAACGACAGATGTGAATCCAGATTTGACAGATTATGTAACTGATAAAGCGATGGAAGGCGTATTTAAAATGATTGCTGTCGAAGAGAAAGACATCCGTACAAATTTGAATGCAAGAACCTCTGATTTACTTAAAAAAGTATTTGCAATGCAAGACAATAAATAATTGTAAAAAATTAATAATCAGTAACATATAAATAACATTGCCTTAACACAAACCCGCTTAAATAAGTCGGACATTTGCAATGAGATTAATGGTTTTCTCATTTGGTTAGGGTTAGTTAGAAAAAAAATGCCAGCGCTTTTAAAAGTACTGGCTTTTTTATTTATGCCAATTTAAATTACAAAGAATTTAAAAATTCTAAAACAGCATTTCTTTGTGAAGCAGTTAATTGCTTGAATTTGTCTTTTGCTTTTTGGGCTTCTCCGCCATGCCAAAGAATTGCTTCTGTTAGATTTCTAGCTCTTCCGTCATGCAAAAAAGTAGTATGGCCATTAATTAATCCCGTCAATCCAATTCCCCATAACGGACGCGTTTTCCATTCTTTTCCAGTTGCTAAAAAATCAGGTCTATTATCTGCCAAATCTTCTCCCATATCATGCAAAAGCATATCAGAATATGGAAAAATAGTTTGATTAGCCAATGCCGAAATCTCACTCGCACCTGTTATTTGTTTTGGAATATGGCATTTTGCACATTCCAAGCTTTCAAATAATCGCGCTCCTTCTTTGACCGTTGGATTCTGAAGATTTCTAGGTCCGGGAACAGCTAGAGTCTTACAATATAAAACCACTTGATTTACAACTGAATTTGGTATTTCTGGGTCATCTTCCAATCCATCCTGCCCGTTAGATTGCCCATGCCCTGTTTCATTTGGAAATACATAATTCGTAATTCCCATATCTTCCACATAAGCTGCAGCACATTGCACAAGAATAGTTCCTGTGTTTGCTTTCCATCCAAATCTTCCTAAAACGGTACGATTTTGAACTGGGTCCCAAACATAATTTGCTTTGCCCGAAATTCCGTCTCCATTAGTATCATTTATATCTTGATTTGCCAAAATATACTGTTCTGGAATTGCTTCTAAAAGGCCCAAGCCAAAAACTGGCGTAGAAATTCTAGGTGAAAGCATCAATCCAGAAGGAAGATTAGTATATGGATTAAATAATGAAATTGTTGGTTTTCTTAAAACTACAACAGTTCCATCAGAAAAAGTTTCTATTTTTTCTGTGAATGAAACTTCATATTTTGCTTCAGCGAGATAGCCAAAAATAGATTGATTTTGAATCTGAACGCCAAAACCAGGCACTGGATTCGGACCGCCATTTTCATCAGTTCCAAAAATACTTGCTCTGATTAAAAGACCGCTTCTGTTAGAAATATTTGCAGGAAATGGAGAACGTCCGTCATTTGGATGGCACGAAATACAAGAGGAATTATTAAAAATAGAACCCAAACCAGAATTTACAGGTGCAGGCGCGGTTACAAAAACAGCTTCAAACTGAGTGTCTCCAAGCAAGTGCGTTTCTAAATCTGAAGCCGAAAGATTTGGCGCAGGCATTCTGAAAGCAATACTTGTTGCTGAAAAAATAGTCGTTTCTCCACCAGCATACATTCTTTCTGACAAATCAATATCAACATATGATTCATCGTCATTGTTACTGCATGAAATAAATGTCAGGCACAAACCAACCAACAAAATACATTTTCTTATCATGTTCACTTTTTAAAATGCAAAAAAGAATATCCGAATTGAATATCCTTTTTTGCAAGCAAATATATATTTAATTACCGCTTAGTGATTAGCAATAAATGGTTTTAATTGTGATTGAATAAACAATTGCAATTCAGCAACTTTATCTCTTGCATTTTCTACAGCTGCCCTATTGCTTGTAACAGCATTTGTGAAAGTACCCGGAATAGCTTCAATTGCATTAATTGCTGCATCAATTTTAGCTTTCATGTTTGTATCAAGTTGGCTGTTTGAAGGTGCAACGATATCTGTCAAACCGCTTGCATTATTACCATTGAAATCACCTAAATAAATATTTTTGATGCTTCTCATGTTATCAGCAAAATCTTTTTTAGAATTGTTGCTGAAACGAGACTCTTCAGTAGAAACACCTTCATCAAGCGGCGTTTGGATTTTTCCTGTAGAAACTTCATCTGCAATCGTAATCATTCCGTTAACAATTTCTTCTAAAGCATCTTTTTGTGAAGCATATCCATCATTTCCTGTAGTTCCCGCATTGATAAAATGGTCTGCAAAATTTCCTCCTGAAACTTTCCATCCATCATATAGAAGCTGTGTATTATTTTGTAAATCTTGTGCTGCTGCTCTTAGATATTCAAGCTCTCTTGTTGTTAAAGCGCTCGCAGATTTATTTCCATTTACACCCCAAACTAAATATTCAATTAGGTGAAAACCGCGAGCCTCTTCATTTTGCTCTAAAGTTGCTGGTGTAATTGGCGTACTTCCATTCAAAATTGCATCCATTGCGTTAACATCCACTGGCCAAGTATCCATTGCCGGATCGATTCCTCCAGTATCAACTGGGCCATATAAAAATCCTTCCGACTGTTCCCATGGAGAACGTGTTGCTTTCCAAGCTTCTTTTACGGCTGTCAAAGCAGTTTCGTCACCAATTGTCAAGGCATTAACGGCTGTTTTTAAAGCAGTTGCTTTTAAATTCAATTCTTCGTAAGTATCTGTAATTACATCATTTGACAAGTCAGTAAGCACTTCTTTATACAAACCAGAATTGTTATTTGTTTCTGTTGAATCATCATTACTACTACAGTTTACTAAAGTTGCAGAAGCAATTGCCAAAAGGCTCAGGTTAAAAATTCTATTTTTCATTATGTTTAAAATTTGGTTATTGATTGCTTATTAAAATGAAAATCCAATTCCCGCAGAAAAAGTATTTTCTTGCTGTTTTTTACCAGTATAGGCTAATGTTGTCAGATCAATATTTTCAGATCCTAATTTTCTATTTTGATAATGTGCTTTCAAGACAATTTGCGGATGTACAAACCAGTTCAAACCCGCCATGATTGCACTTCTTTCCCATCTTGGCTTTTTCACAACACTTCCTTCTACTTCTTGCATGGTGTCATAATAATCATACCTTACGAAAGGATATACTTTTTGTTTTGAATTCGGATTTATAAAATGTAGAACTTCATAGCCTCCTTCAAAAGAAAAACCAAGTGCATTTTTTCCTACAGGAGTTCTTTTTACTCCTAAATTATTAGATAGCGAAGCATTTTTGGAAGTAACAATATTTGAATTCTCAAGATTTCCCCAAAGAATTACAGAATTAAAACGCAGATAATCTTCGTCATAAGTAATATGTCCTTCAAAAATCATCACATAAGCCGATTCTTTCATATCATTCTTTGGACGATTTGCCGCAGCGTCATTCAAATAAGCAGAAGCTCCGAAATAAGTGTATTTATTTTTTCCGAATTTATAATCTAAACGTCCTGTGAAAGCAAGAGAATTTCCGTTTGACATTTCAAAACGAGTTTGATAACCTTCTTTAATCCAACCTCTTGAAGAAAATCCAGAAGCGTCTAAACCATTTGTAACAGAAACCTCATATTTTAATCGTTTCCAGAAAGTTCCATGAAATTGTACTCCGTTTTCATACCAACCAAGCGGAAGAATTTCGTTTTCCATTTCTTGCCTGTGTGTAGTAAAATAAGAAATTGGACGATCTAAATCTTGTGCCAATCCAAAATGAATTTTCATTCTTCCAACTCTAACATTGAAATAAGGCTTAATAGCAAAATTAATGTGAATCTGTTCGATTTTTACTTCTCCACCTGCTTCAATTTCTTGTTCATATTCGCCAAATTCTTCTTGCGTATCAAGTTCTACCGTTGAGCCAGTTCCTCCATGTTCAAACTCAATTTCAGATTTAAAACTGATCCAATCATTGAAATTATAGCCCAAATAAAGATTCAGACGTTCTGCATCAAACTTGTCTTTTATATTTAAATCAGTGTCGTATTTTGTATAATTGTAGTAATTGACAACGCCATAACCGCTTAAAGTAAATTTGCTCCAATTCAAAAGATTTTTGTTTTCTTTTGCAAAATCATCTTTCATTTCTTGCTTCAACTCAGCTCGAAGTTCCTTTTTAATTTCTTCTTTTAAGTTTTTTAACGAAATTGAATCTGTTTGTGCTGAAGCGCCAATTGATAGAAAAATAATGGCTAAGCGAAAAATGCTTCTCATGACTTGTTAATTTTTTGCCAAAAGTAATTATATTATTTTTATAAAGTCTAAATAAGCATAATTATTTTTAATAAAAAAAAACTCCAGGTAAATGGAGATTAATCAAAGCTTTTTATGCGATTGTGAATGGTTTTAAAATATTCGAAGGCTTTTAGAATACGACTTCCATACCAAGAAAACATTTCGCCATCTACAAATATAGTTTTTGCATGATGCGTAAATCTTCCTATTTCAAAAGCGTGTTCATCTTTAAACGGAAATGGTTCTGAAGAAAGAAAAACGATTTCCGGATCACCTTGAATTCTTATTTTTTGTATAATTATTTCAGGATAACGGCTTGGAAATTTTTCAGGATTGTCATAAATATTTTTAAAGTTATTGAGTTTTAGTATTTCGTTTATGAAATTACCAGAACCTGCAACCATAAAAGGATCTTTCCAGATGAAATAGGCTACTTTTCTTTCTGGCTTATCTTTTATGAAATCTTGAAAATTTTTGTAGGCAAATTTGATTTTATCTGTCCATTTTTGAGCTTCGGTTCTACAATTGAAAAGTTTTCCGAAATCTGAAATCATTTGAAAATTATCTTCAATCGTCACAACATTTGTTACCCAAACTGGAGCGATTTTTCGAAGTTCCTCGACCATTTCCAACGTATTTTCTTCTTTATTAGCAATGATAATATCGGGCTGAAGCAATTTTATTTTTTCGTAATGTACTTTCTTGGTTCCACCGATGACTTTTTTGGTCTGTTTCAAATGATAAGGATGAACACAGAATTTAGTAATTCCGATGATTTTTTCTTCAAGACCTAAATCATAAAGCAATTCAGTTTGCGACGGAACTAAGGAAATGATTCTTTTTGGGGAATTTTCAAAGGTTAAAGTGGTTCCGATTTGGTCTTGGTAAGTTTTCATATATTTATTTCACAGAGATTTTTTTGCCACGAATTCACGAATTTTCACAAATCTTTGTCTAAATTAATTCGCGGGAATTTATGTAATTAGTGGCTTGCAATTTAATTCAAGATTTCTGCCATTTCTTTTTGGATTTTCAACGCTTCTTCTCTTGCTTTTTCGGCAAAATCTTTTTCTGCTGAAGCATAAATAATTCCTCTTGATGAATTAATTAATAAGCCAACATTTTCTGACATTCCATATTTGCATACTTCGGAAAGGCTTCCACCTTGTGCGCCGACTCCGGGAACTAGTAAAAAACTATTGGGAATAATTTTTCTAATTTCGGTGAAGTATTCTGCTTTTGTAGCGCCTACAACGTACATTAAATTTTCAGAATTTTTCCAAGTTTTTGATGTTTCGATTACTTCTTTGTACAATTCTTTTCCTTCGACAGATTTTGTTTGGAAATCAAAAGCGCCTTCGTTTGAGGTTAAAGCTAAAAGTATAGTGAATTTATTTTTTACGGCTAAAAATGGTTCAACAGAATCTTTTCCCATATAAGGAGCAACCGTAACTGAATCAAATGCTAAATCTTCCAAGAAAGCTTTGGCATACATGGAAGAAGTATTTCCGATATCGCCGCGTTTTGCGTCTGCGATCGTGAAGATTTCTGGATGTTTTTGATTTAAGTAATTGATTGTTTTTTCTAGAGAAATCCAGCCTTTTATACCGTAAGCTTCATAGAAAGCCGTGTTAGGTTTGTAAGCAACTGCCAAATCGTGAGTGGCGTCGATTATGGCTTTATTGAATTCAAAAATTGGGTCTTCAGTTGCAAGTAAATGCTGTGGAATTTTGTTTAAATCTACGTCTAATCCTATGCAAAGGAAGGAATTTTTGTTTTTAATTTCTTGTGTTAGTTGTTGTGAGGTCATTGTAGTTAGTTTAACCGCAAAGTTCGCAAAGATTTTTCGCAAAGTCCGCAAGATGATAAAAAAAATGCCAAACTATTTTGTCTGGCATCTTAATATTTTATTTATTTTCTTAGAAAACTTCGCTTGCTTCTTTCAATTTCTCCATATTATTGACAAGTTGCAACTCATCAATTAATTTTTGGATTTTTCCGTTCATCACACCGTCCATATCGAAAATATCCATCCCGATTCTGTGGTCAGTTACACGACCTTGAGAATAATTATAAGTACGAATTTTTGCAGAACGGTCACCAGAACTTACTTGAGATGTACGCTTTGTAGCATCTTCTGCTTGCTTTTTAGCTAATTCTTGCTCGTATAAGCGAGAACGTAAAACGCCGAACGCCTTATCTTTATTCTTGTGCTGTGATTTCTGATCTTGACATTGCGCCACCAAACCTGTTGGGATGTGTGTCAAACGAACGGCAGATTTCGTGGTATTAACCGACTGACCTCCAGGACCTGAAGAACAGAAAAAGTCAACGCGAACGTCATTCATATCTATCTGAACGTCAAATTCTTCAGCTTCTGGCAAAACCATAACCGTTGCCGCAGACGTGTGAACACGACCTTGGGTCTCGGTTTGAGGAACACGCTGCACGCGGTGAACACCGGCTTCAAATTTCAAAGTTCCGTAAACGTCTTCACCAGTAACTTCAAAAATTACTTCTTTGAAACCGCCTGAAGTTCCTTCGTTCATATCAACAACTGAAGTTTTCCAACCTTTGCTTTCGCAATATTTGGTGTACATTCTGAACAAATCTCCTGCAAAAATACTGGCTTCGTCGCCACCGGTTCCGGCACGAACTTCGACCATCACGTTTTTAGCGTCTTCAGCATCTTTTGGAATCAGCATGAATTTGATTTCTTCTTCCAATTCCGGCAATCTGTCTTTGGCTTCTTCCAATTGCATTTTTGCCATTTCTGTCATTTCTGGGTCACTTCCGTCAGCAATAATTTCGTTTGCTTCATCGATATTTCCCATTATTGTCACATATTCGTCACGCTTTTCAGCCAACGCTTTCAAGTCTTTGTATTCTTTATTCAACTGAACATAACGCTTTTGGTCGGCAATAACGTCAGGCTGAATAATCAAGTCTGAAATCTCGTCGAAACGCTGTTTTACTATCTGCAATCTGTCTAACATCTTTTTCTATCGTTGTTTGGAGTGCAAATTTACGAAAAAGTTTTTGATTTTAAATGCGTCTTTTTTGATTTGGAAAATGCTAAATTCGCAGTACCAATAACTTAACTTTTGTTTATGAAAAAAATCCTTACTTATCTGATTCCTTGTATTTTAATTTCTATGATTTCTTGCAAGGAAGCGCACGATTCAAAATTGCCTGAGATGGAAATTGCTTCTAAAAAATATGAAGCTGTTGAAAATGCAAATTGGCTGATTGGCCGTTGGGAAAATAATTCGGCTGAAGGAAATTTATCAGAGTTTTGGACCAAAACAAATGATTCTACTTTTCATGGAGAAAGCTATTTTGTAATTGAAAACGATACGGTTTTCGGAGAAAAAGTGGAATTGATGCAACGTGGCAATGACTTTATTTTTGAAGCTAGAGTTGCAAAACAAAATGATGAAAAACCAGTTCCTTTTAAGTTGACAAAATCTTCTGAAACAGAAATGGTTTGGGAAAACCCCACACATGATTTTCCAAATAAGATTGTGTATCAAAAAGTTGGAAAAGATAGTTTGGTTGCAGAAATCTTTGGAACAAAAGACGGAAAAGCGAAAAATGAAGTTTTTAAAATGAAGAAAGTTCAGTAGTTTTATCAAAAACAAATAATATGGCACAAGTAAATCCTTATCTTACCTTCAATGGCAATTGTGAAGCAGCTTTTAATTTTTATAAATCAGTCTTTGGTGGCGAGTTTACTCACATCGGAAGATTTAAAGACATGCCTTCAGAAACAAAACTTTCTAAGGAAGTTGAAAATTTGATTATGCATGTTTCGCTTCCGATTAGCTCAGAAACTATTTTGATGGCAAGTGACGCGAACGAAGCTTTTGGGCAAACGGCGACTTTTGGTACAAATATTTCCATTTCAATAAACACAGACAGTGAAGACGAAGCAACAAAACTTTTCAACGAACTTTCAGCCGGCGGAAGAGTAACAATGGCGTTAGAAAAAACATTTTGGGGCGCACTTTTTGGAATGTTTACCGATAAATTCGGCATTCATTGGATGGTGAATTATGATTATGAGCAATAAGTCGAAAGTTAAAAGTCCTAAAGTCGAAAGAATCAAAAATTATGTATAAAAAAAGCCTCGTTAATTCTAAACGAGGCTTTTAACTTTATAACTTTTAATTCTTGCTGGGAATATTTTCTAAAATCTCCAAAACAAATTTCCAATATTTTTGAGCGGATGAAATGCTTGCTCTTTCGTCAGGACTGTGCGCTCCTTTAATCGTTGGACCAAAGGAAATCATATCCATATCAGGATAATTTGTTCCTAAAATACCACACTCCAAACCTGCGTGACAAGCTACAACTGCTGGTTTTTCTCCATTATTCTGTTTTTCGTACAAACCAGTCAAAACGTCTAAAATTTCAGATTTTGCATTTGGAGTCCAACCAGGATAAGAACCTGAAAATTCAACTTCGCAACCCATTAATTCAAAAGCGGAACGAAGCGCATTTGCCAAATCTAATTTTGAAGTTTCAACCGAAGAACGTGTCAAACATTGAACTGAAAGTTTTCCTTCGCCTAAAACTACTTTTGCGATATTATTTGAAGTTTCCACTAAATTATCAAAATCAGCACTCATTCTGTAAACTCCGTTGTGAGCTGTGTACATTGCTCTTACGAAGTAAAACTGTGCGATTGTCGGCATTACTTTTGCTGGAGTTTCCTCTAATTTTTCGAAAACAATTTCAAGATTTGGTTCCGTTGTTTTGAATTCCGTCTTGATTTCGTTTACAATTTCTTGCATGTCAAAAACAAAAGCTTCGTCATAAATTGACGCAATAATTACTTTTGCAACGCTTTCACGAGGAATTGCATTACGCAAGCTTCCGCCTTTAATTTCTGAAATTTGCAGTCCAAAATTATCAAATCCGTCGAATAAAAGACGGTTCATAATTTTATTTGCGTTCCCTAAACCTTTGTGAATATCCATTCCTGAATGTCCGCCTTTCAAGCCTTTTACCGTGATTTTGTAACCAACAGAACCTTCCGGAGTTTCTTCTTCGTCATATTCTGCAGTTGCTGTTACATCAATTCCTCCCGCACAACCGATATCAATCTCATCGTCTTCTTCAGTATCCAAATTCAAAAGAATTTCACCGTCAAGCAAACCTCCTTTTAAACCCATCGCTCCTGTCATTCCTGTTTCTTCGTCGATTGTAAACAATGCTTCAATTGCCGGATGCGGAATTGTTTTTGACTCTAAAATAGCCATAATCGTGGCAACTCCAAGTCCGTTATCAGCGCCAAGCGTCGTTCCTTTGGCACGAACCCAGTCTCCGTCAACATACATTTCAATTCCTTGCGTGTCGAAATCAAAATCAGTATCGTTATTTTTTTGGTGAACCATATCTAAATGCGATTGCATCACGATGGTTTTGCGGTTTTCCATTCCAGCCGTCGCCGGTTTTTTGATGATTACGTTTCCAACTTCGTCTTCGATAGTTTCAAAGCCTAATTTTTTTCCGAAATCTTTCATAAATGCAATTACTTTTTCTTCCTTTTTTGAAGGACGAGGCACTGCATTTAAATCTGCGAATTTGTTCCAAAGTTCTTTTGGCTCAAGGTTTCTTATTTCTTGACTCATTATTTTTATGTTTCAATTTAGTGTGGCAAAGTTACAAAGTTATATCCTGAAAAGCCGGAAAAGAAGATTTTAAAGGATGTGTTTTTCAAATATTTTCTTGGCTTTTTTAACCGTAACTTCTTTTTTCCAGATATCTTTTGGCTCAATGCAAAGAACAGGCGCTTTTTTGCACATTTTTTGGCAATCCATTTTTGAAAAACAAACTTTATTTTCGAGTCCAAATTCGATGACTTGGCTTTTCAAATAGTCTTTTGGTTCTTTATTATACTTACTGCATTTTTTTCCGTTACAGAAAAAAATTGTCGTCTTTTCGTCCTTCTTTTTCATATTTCAAAGTAAGCTATTGAATTTCAGATACTGAAATTCGATACAATTTTACGATTAATTATGGCACAATCGAACTTTGCAACTATTAATTTTTATGTAAAATTTGACCTTACAAAAAACTTTAAATTGTTTCTGATTATATTTACAAAAACAAAAAATTACCGATGAAAAAGTCAAAAGTTATCTTGACCCTTTTTTTAATCGTTCAGATAATTATCATAAAAATTCTCTCGGCTTTCCCCGAATTTATTGAAGAATATTACAGCAACGGATTGTATTTATGGATTTCAAAAATATCTAGAATCATCTTCGGAAGCTTAAATTTTTCAATCGGCGATGTGATTTATTTGATTTTAATCGTAATTCTAATTCGTTATATTTTTAAAAACAGAAAGATGATTTTCTCTTGGAAATCATGGAAAACGGAATGGAAATCTAAAATATTGACTGTTTTAAGCTTTGTTTCTGTATTTTATTTCTGTTTCAATTTTCTTTGGGGATTGAATTATCACAGAATTCCGTTGTATGAAAAAATGAATTTAGATAAGGAATATACAAAGGAAGAATTGATTGTTTTTACGAAAAAAATGATTATTAAAGTCAATGAAATTCATAGCCAGATTGAAAAAAATGAAAACTCTAAAGTTGCAATTCCATATGAGATTAAAACAATTTATGGCAAAACTCAAAATGGTTATGATCAATTAGGAAATCAATATCCTTCTTTTCAATATGAAAACCCGAGCATTAAAAAATCTTTAGTCAGTTTGCCCTTGACATATATGGGTTTTGGCGGTTATTTGAATCCATTTACGAATGAAGCACAAGTAAATTATAAAATTCCAAAGTATAATTTCCCGACAACAGTTTGCCACGAAATGGCGCATCAACTTGGTTATGCTTCTGAAAGCGAAGCCAATTTCATTGGCTATCTGGCTTCGATAAACAACGAAGATATTTACTTCAGATATTCTGGATATTCTTATGCTTTGAAATATTGTTTGGGAAATATTGAAAAATTTGAAGAAGGAAAAAGCAAAGAATTGTGGTCCTTAATTCATCCCGGAATTTTGAAAAATTTTCAAGAATCTAAAGATTTTTGGGATAGTTATCAAACTCCGATTGACACTTTTTTTCATTATTTTTATGATCATTTCTTGAAAGCAAATCAGCAAAAAGATGGTTTGGAAGGTTATAATAAATTTGTTGGACTGATGATGGGATATTATAAGAATAAGGCAAGAGTTGAGTAGCCAAAAGGCAAAAACAATCAGGTGATTTTAGTATTTTATCAATACAATTTTAAAATTAAATAGTTACTTTTGAGTATTAAAATACGTATTAGCTATGGATTTAACTGCACAACTAAAAGAAAATTTAATTTCTAGAATTAGAGATTCAAAAGACTTGAACTTTTTAAACGCACTCCAAACGTTATTTGATTCTTCAGAACAAGCCCTGTTTCAATTATCTTCAGAACAGCAATCTGCAATCGAAAAAAGCAGAAGTGAAATTAAGAACGGTCAATTTCATAAAAGTGATGAAGTAATTTCAGAAATGAGAGAATGGCTAAAAAAGAAATAGTTTGGTCAGAACTTGCAAAACTTCAATTTGCAACTATTTTAGAATATTTTGCAGAAAGAAATGGAAACGTCAATTATAGCTTAAAGCTTATTGACGAAGTTGAAGATTTGCTTGAAACTCTTTCAAATGCAGCGTTAATAGGAAGATTGACTTCAAATAAATTTACGCGCGTTATTCCAATGAAAGTGTATTTTATTTTTTATGAGATAAATGATGATCGAATTGAAATTGTTTCTTTTTGGGATAATCGACAGGATTTGGAGAATAGGAAAGTTAAGTGAAATTCGACTAAAATAATGAACAAAAACAAACTTATAGAAGAATTTGACAAAAGAATTGAATCAAATGAAAATCATTTGAAATTTTTAAGAGGTATTATTGAAATTTTAGAAAACCCGGTTATATTGAACTTTCAAATCCTGACTTAGCAAATATTAATTCAATATGTTCCTTAACAATAATTTCAAAAATTGAGCTTTTTATAATTTCAAAACATTTAATTGTATCAAAATATAATTGGGAAAAACTCTATTTTTTCAGGGTTGCAATTTTGAATATTTACGAAACCATAAATTCATATCATAAGTATGGAAAGGAACTTAAATTATTATCCTTTAATAAAAATTTTCTCCCTTCAACATTAGAAGAATTAAGTAAAAAGTTAAAAGAATTTAAAAAAACAAATTGCTTCGATACTAAATTGAATATAATTCGGAATCATACAATTGGACATATTAGTAAAGATTTTAAGAAATATTATGATTGTATAAAATCTATTGACGAAGAAGAAGCGTTTAAAATGATTAAAGATTTTAATATCATTCTTAATGAAATTTATGACTTTTCTCTTCATTGCTTATTAGATAAACCTCTTGAAGAAAAAATTGATATCCAAGAAGAATTCAATAAGCTCAAATCATTATTTGATGAAAACATTCCGTAGAAAATTCATCAATACAAAATTTATCTCAATGTAAATTTCCAAAATCAAAACTCATCAAAAGTGAAACTTGTAAAACTTTTCTTTTTGTAAGGTCGGATAATTAACCTTCCTTCGCGGTCAAATCGGATGTAATTGTAAACCCAATTCAAGAAAACAACCGCTTTATTTTTAAATCCGATTAAGGAAAAAAGATGCACGAACATCCAGACGAACCATGCGAAAACACCGTGGAAATGATATTTTGGCAAATCCACAACCGCTTTATTTCTTCCAATCGTCGCCATGGAACCTTTATCGTTGTATTCAAAAGGTTTCATTTTTTCATTTTTAAGCAACTTTGCTAGATTTTCTCCTAATAATTTTCCTTGTTGAATCGCGGGTTGTGCGACTTGTGCATGACCTTGCGGATATTCTTCAGTCACCATTGAAGCGATATCGCCAAGGGCAAAAATATTCTCGAAACCTAAAACTTGGTTGAATTCATTAACTTTTATTCGTTCCACTTTTTCCATCAATGATGAAGCTGGCAAACCTTCGACCATGGCGCCTTGAACTCCCGCTGTCCAGATCAATGTGGCGGTTTCTAATACTAAATTTGTATTTGTGGAAATCGTTCTTCCGTCATAACTTGTTACTCTTACGTTTTTCAGAACGTTTACTCCTAATTTTTTCAGATATTTTTCAGCGGCTTCAGATGATTTTTCAGACATCGTGTTTAAAATTCTATCACCGCTTTGCACCAAATTTATTTGCATTTTGCTGACATCTAAATCGGGATAATCTTTTTGAAGGATTGCATTTTTCATTTCTGCCAAAGCTCCAGCAAGTTCAACTCCTGTTGGACCACCGCCTACTAAAACAAAGTTTATCAATGAATTTCTTTCTGCAACATCATCAGTTAAAAGTGCTTGTTCAAAATTTTCTAGAATTAAACTTCTTATATTTAAGGATTGCGGAATGGTTTTCATGGCAATGCTGTTTCTTTCGATTTCTGTATTGCCAAAATAATTGGTTTTTGAACCTGTGGCAATAACCAGATAATCAAATGAAAGTTCGCCGATATCTGCGATGATTTTATTGTTTTTAGTATCGATTTCATTAACGTGGCACAAACGAAAATAGAAATCTTTGTGTTCGTGAATTACTTTTCTGATTGGATAAGCTATAGAACCAGCTTCAAGTCCGCCGGTTGCGACTTGGTACAAAAGTGGTTGGAATGTGTGATAATTATGTTTATCCAAAAGCACGACTTGAACGGGCTTATCTTTTAGTTTTTTGGCAAGGGAGATTCCGGCGAAACCGCCTCCAATAATTATGATTCTAGGAAGATTTGATTTTGGTATGTTCATTTATTAGGCTAAAAAATTGATAAAAAAAAAGCTTACTGCAAGATACGAAGTTTTTTCAGCGTAATGTTGGGCGTCAACTTAAAAGAAGCCTAAAAGTTTGGTTAATAACCCTGATGGTTGCGACTATCCTTTTGTGGCGGGGTTCGACACGAAAGATAGTGCATCCAGCAGGAACATGATTTAAAAAATTCGTAGTGTTTGGTTTCTTAAAACACTTCAGAATACTAGCGTGATAAATTTATGGAATGACTTCAATTTCTATTCCTTGATTCCAATTTTTATGTTCGTTTTCATAATAAAGATAGGCTGAAGAAGCGACTCCTTTGTAATTTCCTGGGATAATTGCTTTCAGGTCAATATTAATTTTTCGAATTTCATTTTCGTCTAATTTTCTGAAATAAAACACAAGTTCGTTGCCAAAAATCTCATAATAATCAATCACATTTTTTTCCATAAGCTCTTTCAATTGCCAAGGTTCTGGCGTCAATCCACCCGGAATTCCGATTCTGGCAATTGGATTTGAAACTTGGTTCGTATGTGTATTTTGAATCTCTATTTCAAATCTTGCGGTTTCACTAACTTTGACTTTGTCAGCTAATGATTTTGTTTTTAAAACTAGTTTACAGTCTTTTGAATTGTTTGGTAAATAAGTTTGATATTGCACATAAAATAAATAAGGAATCGAATTTTCTGTTGGAATTTGAATCTCAAAATTGTTTTTTCCTGAATTGATATTTAGATTTTTTAAAATTACATTGCCACTATTATCTTTTTGCGAAAGGTCAATCGGCAAGCTGTTTAAATTCATAGTTGCATCAACTCCAAAATTAGAATTCGAAGCAATTTTTGTGAATTCAGTAATTGCTTTTAAGGCTAAAGCTGTAGCTTGTGTGGAACCAAATCCATATGAACTTTTCGATGATTGGATAAAATCTAAAACATCAGAAACCTCTTTTGTTACTTGGTTTTCTTTTAATAATGCGAGTACATAAAGTGACGCAATTTCAGTGCTCATAGATCTCCCATAACTATTGATAACAGATTGCTCGGCTTTTAAATTTTTAAATCCTTGTCGATTTATTTCTGCTTTGATAAGTTTCATAAGTTGCTTGTATTCACTGATTCTTTTTAAATTAAAAGAAGCCAAAGCCACTAATTCCATTCTATACAAATCTTTAGCTTTTAAAGCTTCTTGTAATGCTTTTTCATATTGAGTGTTGATGTCTTGTCTTCCAATTTCAGATAAAACATAGACGATATAAGCATTATTCACTTCGTATTTTATTCCTGAGAAGCCATATCTTCCTGCATTTTGCCTGAAGCCACCTTTGTCATCTTTTCTAGAATTAAGCCACTTCATTGATCTTGCCACTAATTTATTATCAATATTGATGAATTCTTTCATTTCATGAAACTGCAACAAACCATATGCGGTTAAAGCTTCATGTCCTGGATTGCCACCATACCATTCAAAACCGCCATCCTTTGATTCATAATTTTTCAACTTTTGATAGCCAACTTCTAAAAATTTAATAGCTCTATCTTTAAATTCTGGAGACATGTTTTTATATTTCAACAACTGCATTGCCATAATATTTGGATAATTTGAAGAAGAAACCTGCTCAAAACATCCTGAAGGTTCGCGCATCATAGATTCTAAACCATCAAAAATAGAAGAAAATGGATTGTAGAATAATTTAAATCCGGCATCAATTGAATTTGGCATTGGATCTAAGATCGTAAAATTTTGTATTTGTGATTTTGTTCCGGAAATATCAATATTCATTGGAAAACCTTTGGAATAAACATCAATAGTTTTTTTAATTTTAGTCTTATAATTTTCTCCCAGGAAAGTAATTTCCAATGGAAATTTTTTACCAACTTTGTTTGGAATCAGAGATATATAAATAGTTTTAGATTCATTTGGTTTTAAATCTACAAATGAATTTTCTAGAATATTATTATGTTGTCCGGAAAAATCAACTTTATATTCTAACCTTAAATTCTTTTCTGAATTATTTTTAAGCCATATTGGAATAGAAATAATATCTTCTTGAGAAGCATAAATTGGAACTTTCACATCTGTTTGAATTAATTCTTTCACTGAATAAGTCGCTTCTTTTTTTCCGATATCGCCTTTATAAGAAGTTCCTTCTGCCAAAATTTTAAAGGAAGTATTATCGTCAGAATTATAAAATTCGAAGTTAGCTTGCCCTTTATTATTAGTTTGAATAATTGAATTCCAATAAATACAGCTTCTAAAGTCAGTTTTTTCTTCTACAACTGTGGATGTGTATTTTGGCGCATAAAAATCATCTGCTTCATTTAGCAATTTTGTTATCGACTTATTAATTGGCTGAAAAGTGTAATTGCGGGTTTTTCCTAAAAGAATTTTTCCGCCAAAAGATTTATTTTTTGTTGTGACAATAATTACACCATAAGCGCCACTTGAACCATAAAGCGACGTTGCTGATGCATCTTTTAAAAGCGTAATCGATTCAATCGAACTTGCAGACAAATTTCCTAAAACAGAAGAATTTTCATTATTTGCAGAGGGTACTCCATCAATTACAATTAATGGTTGTCCGCTAGATCTATTTCCGTAAATTGATCCTAAACCTCTAATTCTCACTTTATCAGTAGAACTAGGCTGGCCTGAAGCCGCATTTATTTGTAGTCCAGCAATTCTGCCGTTTAATGAATTCGAAATTTGCTCACGAGTAATAACTGAAGTAGATCCCGAAATCATTTTTCTAGAGTTTGAAGCTAAATATCCAACTACCACAACTTCACTTAATTCAGACGATTCAGAATCTAAAGCAACCGAATTTACAATAGTTTTTGGAGTTTCTTTTGTTGCAATTCTATTATTCAAATCTTTATAATTCACTTCAATAATGGTCGCATTTGACAGCGTATCCTTCATTTTTATAAATTCGGCTTCGTTTGAAAATGAATTCTTAATGGTATATTTCTTCTTTCTTTTACTTTCAATTACTAAATAGGCTAAGTCATAAAAATGAACTCTATCAAATTTAAAGTAACCGCTTGAGTTGCTTTTTGTTTCAAAAACTTTTCCATTATCTGTAAAAAACAAGACTTTTATCGCAACCGGCTTATTTTTGTGATTCAATACAAAACCTTCTATTGAACTACTTTTTTCAGGCTTGAGATTTTTAGTTTCTGACTTTAACTTCTCGAGATTGAACTGATTGTATTTTTTCCATCCGTGTGTGTTTAAAAGCAAGTCGATAGCTTCTTCTTTCACTTCAAGCTTTTTATTATCATCAAAATAAAATCTTGGTTCATGGATTTTTCCTTTTAATTCAAAACCTAGAAATAGCCATGACAAAATATCATCTTGCTTATCATCTATGTAGGTCAGCAATTTTGAATCAACAACCGAAACTGAAAGATTTGAGGCAATTGGAATGTTATTTTTGTCTTTTGTAAGAATCGAAACTTTAACTTTCTCTCTTGGCAAATACATTTCTTTATCCGTTTTTATTTCGATTTTGAGTCCATCTTGATAATTTAAGAAAACAAGTCTTTCGGCCACAATTCTATTTTCAATTAACAAGGAAAAAGATTGAATTCCCACCGGAAAATCTTTAGTTTTTATTGCTACAGAATTCCATCCTTGCTTTAAATTTAAGGCTACAGATTGATGAATTTTTGAAGTATTTCTAACTAATATTTTTGCGTCAATTGCTAGCGGAGCATATATTTTCAGAGATATATTTTCTGCTGTTTTTTTAGCATTTATGACAAAGGCTGTTTTTTTAGCAACTGGCAATTCTTTTTTTTCTTCAGATCTGAAAGGTGAAGTCAATATCGCAAAATACTTTTTATTTTCTTCAGTCTTTAAAATTACATTTCCCATTCCGTTATGGATGCTGGTAAAATCAGCTATTTTGTTGCCTTTTTCATCTTCAATAAATCCAGTAACATCCATTGGAAGTCCAAATTCATTTTTTGCAATAAAGAATAATGATGAGTCTTCATTTAAAACAAAATTGCCACTTTCAGGTAAAAATTGCAAATCGACAAAATTCAAATTAATTGGAATTGAGCGCGTTACTGATTCTTGAAAATTATCATAATCCAACATTACATTCAAAATTCCATCATTAGAAGTCAAACTATTGGGAAGTTTAAATTTGACAACTGCTTTTCCAAATTCATCTGTTTTTGCTTGAAGCGAATCTATTTTTTTTCCAGCAATGAAAATATCATATTTGAAATCATAATTTTTTATCGGCTGATTTTCTAAATTTTTTAATTCAAAATCAGCTTCGCAAGTTTCTCCTTTTCCATAAGCTTTTTTCTTAAAATCTAGAGTCATCAAAATTCTTGGAGAAACTACTTTTTGCACAAAAAAAGTTTTTTCGAAAATATTTTCAGAAATCTGATTTTGGATTCTTGTATAAGCTCGAATTTTAAACATTCCAGAAGCTGTATTTTCTGGAATTATGTATGAACCAACTGCACTTCCCTTTTCAATAAAATAAATTTGACTAGTTATTTTCTTATTTACGCCATCAAATAAATCTACATAAATATAATCACTCAAAGTCGTCGGTTTGTTATCACTTTCAGTAATATAAGCTTTGAAATGAATCGTTTCTCCAGGATTAAAAAGCACATTATTTAACTGCAAATAAACTTTTTCTGTAATTGAGTTTTGATACACTGCTGTCCAATCATCTTGAATATTTTGTGCTGCCAAAGTTTGAAATATTAACAAAAACAACATGTATTTTATATTTTTCATAGCATTAAAATTTAATAGTTAATGAAGTTCCGAAGCTTCGCATCATTGGCGAATTAAAATAATCTAATCCACTTGTTTCAACAGAATTAAACATCGAATTATTACTAAAAGCAAATTTGCTTTTTGAAACAATAAAAACATTATTCATATAAAAAGAAACAGTGAAATTGAGTTTATCTTTAAAATAATTGAATTCATTCGAGTATGATAAATTGATAGAATTTAATCGAAAATAAGTAGCATCTTCAATCCCATCTTCTGCAACGCCATCGACTCCATATCTTGCCCAACGATTTTGTTCTACGGGTAGATTTATATCATAAAAAGAAACAGATTGCGTATTGGTCAAACCAGATTGCGTCACACCATTAAAAATATAATTTTGAATATTCCTTTGATTTTCAGTTGCTTTTGATTTACCATAATAATTTAATGTTTGCTGAGTTCCGTTCCAAATTTCGCCACCTTGGCTCCAATCAAAAGAAAGATTTAGTGAAATTTTTTTATATCGAAACGAATTGAAAAATCCAACCACAAAATCTGGGTTTGGATTTCCTAAAATTTTTGGCTGCGAATCTTCTATTGGAAAAACTTGATCATCAATGATTACATTTTGATTTTCATCTCTTAAGTATCCGTTTCCAACAATAACGCCGAGTGGCTGACCCACAATAAAATTTTTATTCACATCCTCAAAACCTGCAAACGGAATTCTGGTTTGATTATTTAGGCTTGTAACTTCATTTTTATAATAAGTAAAATTTAGATTAAAAGTATAGGCAAAGCCTCGAGAACTGTAATAATTTAATTTTTCGATTTCAAATTCAACTCCATTTTGCTTATAATTTACATCTGGAGACCAATTAATTGAATTCAAATTAAAAACTGGAGTATATAAGTTTTCTACCTTTTTATAATAATAATTGAGATTAAAATTCCAGCGATAATTTAAATTATAAGCCAATCCTAAGTTTGTAACAGCTTCATTCGTTGGATTCGCATTTTTAGGAGTAATTAATTCTAAATTGTTATTAAGTTGCTTAAATTCGCTAACTTCATAACGCAAAGAATTAAAATTCAAGTTATTATTTTGCAAGGAAGGCTCTATCTGATTAAAACTTTGGCTAGCTTTAAATGAAAGCTGTATATCAAATAATTTTTTAAATTCTGCAGATGCAATAAAATTTGATAAAAAATTTCCTTTAGCAGTTGAAGAATAATTCAAGTCAGAATTTAATTTTAAATCGATCTGGTCGTCATAAGAAAATATTCTGTTGAAAGTGTAAGAACCATTTAAATTAAAGAAAACTTCAACTCTTCGTTGCAAAATGTCCAGTTTATTTTGTGTCAAACTGTTGACTGGAAAATCAGATAGTGAGGCAAATCCGTTAAAATAATTTCTTTCTAATCTTCTTTCTTGAAATCTAAAATCAATTTTTGATTCTAGAAATCTGTTGTAATCAAATTCATATTTGTATACATCAGAAACTGAAAAATTTAAAAATTTTTCAGTTCTCTTATTAAAATCAGGAACAACAATGCTTGCAAAATAAGGATTTTGACCATTTGTATTATTAATTTCAGAGGATTGAAAGCTTGTATTTATTATATTTAAAAAATGTTCTTTTTTATATTTATTGCTGAAATTAAAAGAGATTGTTTTGCTTTTATTTTTATCTAAATTATTCTTAATTAAATAATAAGGGTTATTTTCAAAAACAGAATAACTTCGCTGTGAACCATTTAACAAAGTTGAAGCAATATTTGTATCAAAGTGAATTGGCGTAATTGCATTTGCAAAAACAATTTTATTTATCCCAAAATTTGAATTGGAAAGATTATTTTCAAAATCATTATAAGATAAAAGCGTTTCTATATTACTATATTCTGATACTTTTCTAAAATACTTCACAACCATAGTAATCTCATCATTTCTACTTGTAGGAATTGAAATATTACCCTTTTTATAAGCAAGATTTATTTTTAGAAAATTGCCTTTCGGACTTTCAATTTGAGCCATTAATGACGATTTACTTTCGGTGGCATTTTGAAAAAAATCATTTGAATCATAAAGTTCCAAAAGATTTCCATTTCCAGTTGATTGATTTTCAATATTCCCTTGCGGATAAAATTCTGTGGGATTTGCAGAATATTCTAAGGAATTTATATTAGGTCCCCAGTTAAAAATCTCATTGGTTTCTGGTGATTGATAAACTAGCTGGCCATTTATACTTCTTCCTTGTGCATATTTTTTTTGATATCTTGCTAATCGAATTGGTGTTGAAAAAATAAAATCATGACTCAATTCAACTGACAATTTGTGATAGTCTGATGCACTTTTGAAAATATAAAAATCATTAGAATTTTTAATTATTTTCTTAATACTTAAAAACTGCATATTTTTTAAAGCACCAGAATGAAATACACCAATAGGTTCTGAAACTTCAACAGAATCAATGCGTTCCAATTTTACAGCATAATCATCACTAAAAATCTGACTTACTTTTTCATAGCCTTTATCAAGTGATAAATGATTAATTTTTATAATCTGCGTTTTCATTCCTATGTAAGAAAGTTCGAGCTCATCACCAATTCTAACTAAAATTTGATAATTTCCGTCAAAATCAGACTGTGTACATCTAGTTGTATTTTTTACGCATACATTTACACCAGGAATGGGCAAACCATTTTCATTCACGTTTCCTTTATATAGCGTTTGAGAAAACCCAAATGCAGACACAAAAAATAATAGTAATAATTCTTTCATAAGAAGTGCTTTTATATATAGAGCATGATTTTAACCAAAAGGTTGGGAAGAAATTAAAGATTATCAATGCTATTGGATTTCTTAAAAAAAGATATTTTTATTTTTATATGTAACAAATTCTAATCAATCTCTACTAATCATTTATGAGTCAAGATTTAGAACAGTCTTTTGTTAAGCAATTAAAAGAAAACCAGAATATCATTCACAAGATATGCCGGCTATATACTTCTGGTCAAGATGCTCACAATGACTTATTTCAAGAAATCACGATCCAACTGTGGAAAGCTTATCCAAAATTTAGAGGTGATTCAAAATTTACAACTTGGGCATATCGTGTTGCATTGAATACGGCAATTACTTTATATCGAAAAAGCACACGGTCAATTGCTACTACTGAATTTGACAATACCAAGCATTTTATCAAACAGGAAGATTATAATTATGAAGAAGAAGAGCAAATAAAGCTCATGTATAAAGCTGTTTATCAATTAAATGATATTGAAAAAGCATTAGTTTTTATGTATTTGGAAGATAAGGATTATGAAGAAATCTCAGAGACTTTAGGAATCAGCGAGGTAAATGCTCGTGTGAAAATGAACAGGATTAAGGGAAAATTAAAAAAAATATTAAATCCGTAAGGAGAAAAAAATATGGAAGAGCTAGATTTATTAAAGAAAGACTGGAAAAAAAACGAGAATTCGTTCAAACAGGTTTCTGAAAATGAGATATATAAGATGATTCACAAAAATTCATCTTCAGTTGTGAAGTGGATTTTAATTATTGGTATAATTGAATTTGTTGTAATCACAACATTAGGAATTTTCATGCCTGATGACAACTATTCGAAAACACTTGAAAAAAATCATATAGGTACTTTAATGACAATCCTTACAGTTGTAAATTATTGTATTGTCATTGGATTTATATATTTGTTTTACAAAAATTTTAAAAATATTTCAACTACAGATTCTGTAAGAAAACTAATGAAAAATATACTGAATACAAGAAAAACTGTTCAATATTATGTTTGGTATAATCTAGGAATGTTTGTATTGATCTTTATTATTATCTTATTTTCATTTTGTTTTTATGATGAAAAATTCAGTGAAATGTTTGACAAAGTTCAGCTAAAAGAAAATGCAGGCTTAATTTGGTCGGCAATAATAGGATCATTTATAATTGTTTTTGCAGTAATGTTTTCTCTTTTATGGTTATTCTACAAAGTTATTTATGGTTTTCTATTGAGAAAATTACATAAAAATTATCAAGAATTGAAAAAAATAGATTTATAAATAAAAAAGGGTTGGCAATTGCCAACCCTTTTTTATTTAATACTCCCAGCGTCGTTTTTTATTCAATTCTTCTTCAACTTTCAATACTTCATCTAAAATTTCTGGCGGAAGGACTTTCAAAAATGAGGGATGCTGTTCAATAGCATATTCAACTTTTTCAACAATTTCATCAATTGTATCATTTTCATAATCTATTTGCAATGGTTCCTTAATAATAAAAGATTGAAGTATTCCTTTCTTCTTCAGACGTAGACCTTTTTTATCAAATGAACGTCTAAAACCGTCAATTACTATAGGAACAACAATTGGTTTATGTTGTTTTATAATGTGTGCAGTACCTTTTCTAACTGGCTTAAACGATTTTGTAGTCCCTTGTGGAAAAGTTATTACCCAGCCATCTTCAAGAGCTATTTTTATATTTTCAGTATCATTTGGATTTACTTCTCTTTGGACATCTTTTCCTTTTGCGCGCCAGGTTCTTTCTACTGTAATTGCACCTGCATAGGACAATATTCTAGGCAAAAGCCCTTCTTTCATTGTCTCTTTTGCCGCAACATAGTAAATATTTAATTTAGGATTCCAGATATACCCAATGTTCTTAATATTATCTTCACGCCCTTTCAAACTAGCATTAAAAACGTGAAACATAGCCACAACATCAGCAAAATAAGTTTGATGATTAGAGATAAAAAGCACATTCGTATTCGGTAGACTTCGAATGATTTCTGAACCATCAATTTTTAATTCATTAAAGCCACGATAACGTTTATGCGTCAATACCGCAAAAATACGTATTAACCATTTTTTTAGGAAAAGTATATGACCAAAAGGATTTCTTTTAAATAAACCCATAAGAATTTAACATTTTTAAAACGAAGGGCAAACATACAAAATCGTCACTACTTAAGCACCTTTTTTATCACTTCTTTAAGTTCACTCATCATCATAGCTGTTGCTCCCCAAACAATATATTCTCCAAATTTAAAAGCTGGAACTATGCTATCTGTTGCATAAGAAGTAGGCATTCCAACATTTACAATATTTGCATCGTCTAAAAAAATATCTAGCGGAAGCTCAATCATTCCAGCAACTTCAGCTTCACTCGGGTTAAAATAAATCTCAGCAAGACTTACACCTAAAAATGGATACACTAAAAATTTACTAGGTGGAATATAAATTTCTGTAAAGGGACGGATTACTTTAATTTGATTGGGAGAAATTCCAATTTCTTCAAAAGTCTCGCGCAAAGCTGTTTGTTGTAAATCCTTATCTTCAGGTTCCACTTTTCCACCAGGAAAAGCAATTTGCGAAGAATGAATTCCTGGATACTTATTTCTGAGAATTAAGGCTAGATGAGTAATAGATTTTTTTGGATATAATAACATCATGACTGCAGCTTTTCTCAAGTCATTTAAATCATATGAATTTTCTCTTAAAGAAGAAATTCGTTCTAAAGGAGCCATTTTTAGCTGGGCTTCTATGGCTGGTAGCGTTTCTTTTTCTATTTTTGGTATATATTTTAAAAATTCTTGGAATTCCATTTAGATGAGTTTCAAATTTACTATGATAAAGATATTTTAAAAATAATTCGAATCAAATTTTAATAGCAAAAGATGTACAGTAAAGCAGAAGCACATTTCATAAAAAAAGAATTTTGGATAAGATTTGCAGAAGAATATCCAAGAAAATGGCTTTTATACGATACAAAAATCAAAGATTTTTCTTTCAAATTTCATGTAGATAATAAAAAAGCACAGGTCCTTATCGACATAGAACCGAAAGATGAGGAAAAAAGAAAGATTTATTATGAAAAAATAGAATCTTTAAAACAGATCTTAATTGATGAATTTATTCCAGAAGCAATTTTTGAAAGAAATTTCCACCTTGAAACTGGAAAAACAATTAGCAAGATCTGGGTTGAAAAAATGGGAATTAGTTTAATGAATAAAAATACATGGCCTGAAATCTTCGATTTCTTCCATGAAAATATGGATGCTTTTGAAAGGTTTTTTTATGAATATCGTGATTACATTGAGGATTTGGATATTAATACGTAAAAACAATAATGTACTGCAAAAGAATTTGATTAATATTCAAAAACACCTTGTTTATCTGCCAAGAAATTCATAAATCTAAATTTCTTTATTCATAAATAAGCTACTATTTTGATAAACCCCAGAATGTTTAGAAATCCCAATCGACTCCAGGTCAAAACTATAACCGCTGCCAAGTGCAGGGGAAGAAAAGGCAACCTCCCAATTATTAGCTAAAAACAATTTGAGCAACTGCAGCATTCTTGAGCCGGCTGCAGAGGAATTCGGCTCTGGCCAGACTGACCCGACAACTAAGACATTCTGTTTTTTTCCCATCAGACAAAATTAGCCTTATAAAAGTATTTTATAAGATTCTGTTCATATTATTCCAAAAAAAAATCCCTTCCGTGATGGAAGGGATTCTCAAAGAAAGGCGGCGACATACTCTCCCACAGGATTGCAGTACCATCTGCGCAGGCGGG